>CETY01198042.1_pt1 | contig 29711 bp, 28 predicted proteins | sample 361551 | NCBI WGS metagenome assembly CETY01 (sample SAMEA2623135, study PRJEB7988) | marine metagenome | biome: marine biome (ENVO:00000447); feature: deep chlorophyll maximum layer (ENVO:xxxxxxxx); material: "saline water (ENVO:00002010), including plankton (ENVO:xxxxxxxx)" | depth 45 m | reverse complement strand
TTGATATGCATGGAAACCCTATGTTTGATAGAGACGATCAGAGAAAACCGGCTGAAGCATATGTAGGGTCAAATATGATGTCAATGAAATCGGATTATGGAACAATCCGTTTGAATACAATTGTAGATGTCGCGAATTATAACATCCCTTTAAAGGTTGGGAAAACATTACAGGGTGAAGATGTATATCACTATCGACCTTTCTTAACGTTGTATAATGAACCAATCGATTTTAAAACTGCAAAATTAGGAGGGGGGAGAAGGACTGTTAATCGTAGAAGACGTGCATGGAATTAATCACTCTCATCATATATATCCGGGTCTTCCTCTTCTTCTTCTGTATAATTTTCATAATCTTCATCTAATTCTTCTTCATCACATATGGGGTCATTTATTTCTTCATTAAGGTCATCGTCACTATCATCATTAATAAAATCAAGGTCTTCTTCTGTTTCTTCTTCATTACCTTCATCTTCTTCATCCTCACTATTACATTCATCGAAACCTTCAAAGATATCAGAGTACATTTCCGCATAATCAGAAACACAAAAATCGGATATTCTTTTCGTTTTCGAAATAATACTAACTAGGAATATATCACCAAATAATAATTTTTCAGATGAGTTTTCATCGCATAAAAATTTAGAATTTCCATTTGGTATCAAATCATGTTTATTTTCAAAACCAGACTGACCATCATACCATCCATAGCAATATATTTCTTTATCTCCATAATTCCATCGATAGAGCTGTTTCAAATCAGTAGATCCTTTTGAAATAGCTAATTTATCTAAGTGTTTAATGATTGTTTTTAAAGATACGACAGATACAGAGACATCATTCATAGTACCATCTATATTAATACGCGTAATATTCTTCATCTAATTTATTAAATATATTTATTAATCCTTTAAATAAAATAATAATTTTTTATATTATCAAAGTATAAATGGAAAATACCTTTAAAAAAAAATATTCATTTGAGAAGAGATTAGAAGAATCCCGTGATATAATTGAGAAGTATACGGGAAGAGTACCTATTATAGTTGAGAAACACCATGATTGTACTCTACCAACTGTTGATAAGTGTAAATATTTGGTTCCAAAGGATATGACTATAATGGAATTTATGTATGTCGTTCGAAAACGAATTGAATTAAAACCAAGTCAATCTTTATTTATAACAATAAATAATACTCTTACAGGTGGTAATAAGACAATTCGTGATATATATTCAGATAAGAAGGATGAAGATGGATTCTTATATGTTGTGTATACAAGTGAAAATACATTTGGTTAAGTATTTAAAATCAATGGTATAATTTTGATATATATAATGTATTCTTTTCATCCATGTAAGGTTTGTCTCCGCGGAGATCTGGGTTTTCAGAATGATCTATCTATGTATGATGAAAAGATCGATAAAGGGGAATTAAATGATTTAATCCAAAAGTATTCTTTATTAAAAAAGGGAAAGATTAATGAATATTGGATTAACAATGTAGAAATAATTAAACAATCGAATGGAGAATCTACATTTAATTATGTAACTGATCTAAGTATTACATATGATCCTTCTAAAAAATTAATTATCAGGGAATATAAAATGGAAGAATGTATACCTTTTAATTTTTATACTGTTGATATTCAAGAAGAATATATACTTTATCAAACTATCAAAGATGGTATTGATATTCTAGTAAAAGAATACGATGAATACTTAACACTTGAATATAGGAGTGAATCCATGGAATCATTTTATACTCTATAATATATGAAGAATCGATTTATTGTAATATTTCTATTATTAATTTTATTATTAATTGTATTATTATTTCAAAAAGACTCAGAAGAAGAGGTAATTGATTCAAATCTTATATATATTCCAAACTTTTTAGATGAAGGGGATTACCGTAAAATTTTAGCATTAAATAAAGATAAAGATACATTTAAATTCGAGAATTTCAGATATGCAAAACCTCTTTCAGATGAAAGTGTATATGATATTTTTTATCATCCAAAATATTTAAGACTTATTAAAAAGAAACTTAATATTGAAAATATTAATCGTTCAGAATTCCCAATCGAACACCGTTATTATGAAGACGATTCCCCTGGAATGCATTGGCATACGGATTTATTAATGTATGAAATTCCACAATATGAGGCAGTATATACTATCCGAAATAATACAGAGAGTTTAACACAATGGAAAGACGATGAAGGGAAATTACATAAGAAATGGACTGAACCGAATTCTGTGTTAATTGTTAAGGCATCTGGATATGAACATAATGTAACTCCCCCAAAAGTGGGTGAACGGGAAATATTAAAAATAATTTATACTCAAACTGATAAAACAAATCAAAATTATCAGAATGAATTAAATAGATTTAGAAATTATTATCATTAATATAGAATAAATATATTTTATATATATATAATGTTTGATAATATCTATGTATTGTATGCTATTATATTGGTATTAATTATTGTTTTACATAATAAAATATCATTAGATAAGAAGAAAAATATAGGAAATAAAAATGGATATGTTGTTGGAGAACCAAATAAAGAAGATGAATTTGTTTCACCATATTCAAGTAATCATGTAGATAAATACAGGCACCCAGAAGATACATATAAAAGAGCATGGACAAATAAAAATAATACGCAACATCCAGAAAATCATAATTCTAAGCTTGCATCTGGGTTCATTAATCCTGGAGAATTTTTTAATAATAAAGATAAAATGTATACTGATATAACATCTCCCTATTCAGATAAATCAATCCCTGATAGATGTAATATCAATGGTACAAGTATTTATTGTAGTTTTAATGATCGACTCCAAAGTATTCCTCCAAAGTTAATTGATGAAGAAAACAATAAGACAATACAAAATATTGGAGATGATAATGATATCTTTACAAATGTAACTGGTGATAAAGTAGTATCTATTGATAATAATTATTATAATACAAGTGATGATGGTAAAACAATCAATGGTGGTGTTTTCTTCGAAGGTGTGGTCGGTCATGGATCAATATCATCAATGAATATGGATATAAGTGATCTTAATGGAGAAGAATTAAGTAATTATTCAATTTAAGTAAATACATTTTTTATTGATCGGTAAGTTATATAATTCACACCATTTTTTTGCAAGTATAATTTGTTCTTTTCTTGGTTTATCACCGTCATTTTTTTCGGACCTTATCATATGAATGATATTATTAATACATGAACATTGACTGTAAGTATATATATTATTATAGGAAGATATCTCCTCAATAAAAGACTGAGGAATATCTAATAATAATTTTTCAGGATTTAAATAATTCTCTCTCATCAATTGAATTATATTTCTGGAGCACCCATTGTATCCCATACATAAGATATACTTTTCTGAATTTGATAATCGACTTGTTAATGGTTTATAAATAATAATTTTATCATAACATGTATAGAGAATATAGATCAGTTGAATAGTATTGTAATTGAAAAGATCAAAAAATTTAATAATAAAATTACCATCGTTTTTTTGAATATTTAGTGCAGTAAATATTTCACAGTATAATAATTTATACGATAGACTTTCTTGAGAATTATAATCATTTGAATAATCAAAACCACCATCTGCAGTTATTAAATGACAGTAATCTTTACCAATTAATTCTATAAAGTGGTCTACATTTTCCAATTTATAGATATCCCCGGTTTTATCACTACCGTATGATAGAACATTATTTTTGTTATTACTTATAATCTGATTCCAATAGGGTACCTTTCGATTATTACGAGAGATTAGTGTTATACCATAAACTTTTTTAGAACCATTATTATTTAGACAATGAATAAAACCTCCTGGACCTTCTGCAATACATGCTGATGAATATTCTTCATCAAACATATTAAAATCCGTAATTATTTCGTGTAACTTAAAAAAAGAACGACTTACAGGTACTATTGAACAAATATTCTTTTCTATTTTTGAAGATGTATAAATATATTCATAATCGTTCATTTTTTTCTTTCCGAGTTCCCATAGTTTATTATGTAATGAATCAATCGATTTTTTTGCTAAACCTAATTTCTTTTTATTTTCTAAATTAATCTCCCTTATTTCCCTATTTAATAAATTAATCTTCTTTCCATGGTCTGATTTTAAATTATATATCTTCATAAACTAATGTATTAAATTCATTTTAAATATTTTACACAGTATATTTTATACTCGTTTAAAGATGAAATAATTATTGAAGGAACTAAGATTCACGAGTGGATCAGTATAATACTCACTACTTTGCATATCAAGAGCATCTCTATAGTATGCTATATTATTTCCATTTGGATCTAATTTCTTTAGATCTTTATCTTTGAAACTTATTTCTTTTAATTTGGAGATAATGGTTTTGAATTGTCCAAATCCATTTTCAAAGTAATCTTTCCTGAAGATATGGTGATTTGTTTTAACATTTGGAATAGATACTTCAAATCCATTTTTTTCCATAGTATCTTTGAGGTATTCAAAATTGACTAAGTATTCTGGGATAACTTGACCAATTGAATCCATGAATACTTTAATTTGATTACCAAAGATATTACTTAAATCATCACTGTCATAATCAAAAGTATCGATACCATATTCTTTTTCGATACTGAATACAATATTCCCTTTTCTATCGGTATAGGTAAACACATTACTTTCCCCTTTTTTACCTTCCAATAGTAATTCTTCTTCATCATCATCTTCTTCTTCAGAACTATCTTCTTCTTCGGGAAATTCATCGAGACCTTCTTCTTCAATATCTTTAATTTTTTGGAATAATTTTTCTCTTTCTTGAAAATAATCAAATATTTTCTTTCCATCATAACATGTTCCAATGAAGTATCCTCCTTTTTTAATATTATCTTTTAAGTTTCCTATCAGACCATCAAATGTTTCTTTATTTTTAAAATAATAATGAAGGGAGAATTGAGAATTTACAATATCAAAACCATCATTAGCTAATCCTAAGTAACGGTTAATAACTCCTTTATAATCATTTGGTATCTTCCCTTTTTGATTGTATAATATTCTTGTAACTGCTTCTGCATGGACCTGATCATTTTTATCACCCTCTTGAATGATACTCGAATCTCCATTTTTAATATTCTTACTAGTGTCCCCTCGAAAGAATATTCCTTTTGTCTTGTATTTACCACGATTACAATAGAATCTCCGGCAAGCTTCATGAATATTCGAAGAGATATCAATTCCTACTAATAATGATACATTTGATTTATGATTGACAAATTTATTAATATCTCCACCTTGACCACAAGATAAATCCATAACCTTAACCTTACGATTAAAGGATGATAAAACACCACCAATTAATTTTGATTTAACGAAATTATGGAATTTCCTTAATTTTTCTGAATCACTTAAGATATTATTATCTTCATTAACATAGTATTTACCACTAGTTTCTTCATAGATATCTACTTTATTTTTAACAAAGTCATCCCCTGATATTCTCGATGTAGTTATTGGTCGATTAATTGTATCCCATACGTCATAGGCGATATCAAAGAATTGTGGTTTTAATTTATCTGACCTTACTCTCACAGGTTCCCAATACATCGAATCACTCGCAGATCTATTAAATCTCATTTCAACGATATCTCCATCTTTGATTTCATCTTTTTCAAAATTATCACATAATAATTTACCATCTGTTAATGGGATATTTGTAATATTATATCTTTCATCTTCTGGACTATTTACATTAAATAATTGAAGGTCATTATTACTTACAAGTACATTATCATCCATCATTACTTTCATACAATAATTGATACTTTTATCTTCGCATTCTTTATAACCAACATATAGTTCAATTTGTTTATATTCACTGGATTTTTTACTACCATCTTCATTATAAGCAACATAGGGAAATACTTTATCAATTAATTTCCCACGAGTCATTTCCTTTTTAATTTTAATCTTAAAATCAATTGTATTTTCATGGGGTGGTTTCCATTTATAATTAAGAGGCCATGTCCCGTGAATTTTCTTCGATTGAAATCCTTCGATACTACCATTAACTGATAATCTGGTGGGTAAATATATCAGACCATCAATTCTATATTCATAGTATCCTTCACTATCTTTTGTGAGTATATTTTTAGATACTTTGAATATTTTAGTGATATCATTTTTTTGAAGACTATCTAGATTAATTTTATCTTCATTTGTTTTAGTTTGATAACCAAATTGATATTCTTTAACATCGACCGTTAGATAATCCTTTCCATAATTAATAATTGGTTCAATTTGATTATCATTTAGATATTGAATATATTCTTCCCTTTCTTCCTCAGTTAATGATTGACTTACATCAATATTATACATTTTAGATTTGAGATTTTTATTTAATTTTGACATCCATAATTCTTCTACATTGGAACTTTCAATATCCTTTTCTTTGGTTGTATCATCCCCTACCTTTTCTGTGATTAATTTTTTAAAGGTTTTAAGTATTTCATATCTTGATCCAGAATCATAAGGGTCTCTGGATAAGAATGGATATGTGTGTGCATCTTGTGGTATTCCACTTAAACCACACCAATAAACATCAAAGATCATAAATTTCCGGATTGGTTGGTTATATTTATCTTTGGTAATATATTCACCATCAAGAATCCAATCACCTTCAACATATTTAAACATACATCCGGTGTCAATGACATTTTGTTTTGAGTTGATTAAATATCCTATTTTTTCATGAATAAATAATTGGTAACGTTCACCGTCTGCTTTTTCTGTAACTGCATAGTCAATAATAATGGATTTAGGGTTACCTAACCCGATACAATCCATATTAAGTGTTTTTGGTTGGGGACCAATAAATGTAAAATATCTTGCTTTTTGATCTGTAATCTTCTTATATTTTTCAATGACACTCTCTTTTAGACGATAAGAGATTAGTTTATCTGATTCTTGAACTACTTTACTAAGGTGAATAACATTATTCTCTAAAATATCAAATAATTTATCAATTATAGGATGAATTAGTTCATTATCTTCACCTGCCCCTCCTTTTTGATCAAGGATATTTCCTGCTAATTCACTTAATTCTTCATCCTCTGATTTTACTAAATCTTTTAATTGTTCTTTATCTTCAATTTCTTCTTTTTTATGTAGGATTGCTTCTTTGTCATCTAGATTAAATTTTTCTTTAATCACCTGTTCTTCAATTGAATAATATCCACCATAAATATATTTTAATGGAATATATAGATAATGCATGTCTCCTATACTAGGAGAAAGATTAACAGTTACAATTGTATCTTTATATTCCATTTTACTTTCATCACCTTCATCATATTCTAATTCTTCATGGATATCACTAATAATACCTATTTGAATATTTAATCGATAATATTCTTCAAGAGTTTCATGAATTCTTATATCAATATTATTTTCTTCGAAATATTCTTTTTTAATGCGTGTAAATTTACCTTGTAACATACGATAATCGTCGTATGAATAACGAATAGTTGACTCATCATTATAATTCATTAATAATGTGGGATTTTCTTCTTTATATTTGGGCGAATCTAATTCATAAATTGCATTTTCAGTTTCAGAGACAAGTTGATTATAATAATCAATTTCTTTGATAGGGATACCAATGTTAAATGGATCATAAATATTTCCATTGAATCCTTGTATTGATTCTGTTGATAAGATGACTTCGTTTAGTTTTTGAAACATACTATCTAGATCAGCGGCACCTGTATTTCCTTTCCATCCGAGATATTCAATTTCTAATTCAAATATTTCTGGATTGTTTAATATATTTGCTTCTTTGAAGGATTTTCTAAAGTTATATCTTCCTTTATGAAAGGAAGTACTTTTTACAATTGTTAGATCAATTCGAAATAATTGATCATCTGTGATAAAACTGAACCTTTTTTTATATCTAAAATGTTTGTTTTTAGAATCAATATCTGTTAAATAAGATTTAACATAATGATGTGTTTTTCTTAATTCTATTTCTTGTTTTAGATTAATTCTAACATTAAAGTTATAATCTTTAATCGAAGTATATTGTTCTCCATCGATGATATTCTTTTTTTCAATAAAATCAATATTCTTATGTACATCGATTAACTTATTATCTTTACAATACTTTTTAATTGAATCTAATCCATGGATGGTTGCCCTTACGGAAGATACGTTTTGTTTATATTGGGTACGGACATCTAGATCAACTGTTTCAGATACTTTCTTAAAAGTCGAATTACAATGATCTAATACTTTTAGGAATATTTTTTTATCAATTGGATTTTTACCTGGATGAGAACCAAAAATTAATTCTAATTCTAAACTATTATCAGTAATTGCTTTCTTAAAATATTCTCTTACTTTAGAATCATTACTTATAAATAATTTCATTAATATAATAACTGAGTATTTTTTTTTTTAAGTGGATTTCTTATAATGTTTCAAATTTATTTCATTGTATAAAATCGCTTTTAATTTCTTTTTTCCATCTTTATCTTTTAATGGTATATTAAATTCTAAAGAATTACATATATCCTCTAAATCTTTAATCTTGTAATTTGAGATTGATTTTAAATAAGGTTTATAGATTTGAGGATCACAATCAAATGTAATTATTTCTTTTAAATCAGAGATACAAGAATACTCGATATTCTTTTGAAGAATATCATTATTAAGAAACCAAGTATTATTTTTATAAACACATGTTATCTTCGGATAATCTTTAACAGTTGTTTGATAATAATTATTGGTTAATTCATTTACAATAATACAATTAATCTTATAGTGTTCATTTAAATATAAAATCGAAGATAAATGATTTTGTTCTTGAAGTCCCGAATTAATAATGGATGATGTAAACTTCTTTGAATATTTATCATGTGATGTCCATTGTGATGCAATTTCTATTTTTTTATTTTGAATAAATTGTTCTTTATGATTATCATCTAATGATTGATATTCAATTTCATTTTCCCCTATTAATAATTCACAGATATCTTTTTTCCCTTTAATTGAAATTTCCTTCTTATTTCCTTCAATAAAGATTGAATCTTTTATTTTATCTGCAAATTGATATGTATCATTTATGGCAGTATTATAGAAATCAAAATCAAACATAATTTATTTATATTACTATTAATACATTTAAGTATTATCAAATTTATAATTTTGTCTTTTTTGAGATAACTATTATTTCTCTTTCTCTTTTTTGAAAATCTTTTAAATATAATTTCTTAAAATCCTTTTGTTTAACATTCGATTTTGTAATTATTCGACCTTTATTCTTTTCAATATTTTCTTGAATATATATATTACGGTCATCATCTATTTGATTTCCATTTTGTAACTCACATTCAAGAATAAAAAATAACTTATCTATAATTATTTCACTAATTGTAGTTAGGTTCACAAAAATGCCATTATTATTTTTAGTATAATTACAATTATTATCGGTTAAAATTCTAATAAAATTATCGTGATTTTTTAATAAACTAATGTGGTTATAAATGTACATCCTTTTATCCATGGATATCTTTATAATAATCAATATATAATGATTTTATTTTGAACCCATATTATAAAACTTTTGCTATAACAGGTATCTTATCGGATTTAAATTTAATTCTTGAACCTATAACAGTAACATTTAATTTCTGACCAACATTGATATCCTCAATATTGTAACTACTATCTTTTAAATATTCAGATGGAATCATAACTACTAATGGACTATCTTCAGAAGTACTATCAGTATCATGCATGCGTATGTAACCTACAATCCCCATTTTATTAATATTATTGACATATATTTCTAATTCATCTCCATTGATTGGAGATATTATTTTTGCTTTATATTCTATTTCATATTGAATACCACTTTGATTATTTGTTGTTTTAATTTTGCCTAATTTCCTTTTAATAATCTTCACAGAATTGGGAATAATATATCCATCTTCAAAACAAATACCCTCAATCTGTTCTTTCAATTTTATTAGAATTAAATTATCGATATCGTTAGTTAATTCTCTAGAAGGAATCGTTAAGTTATTTGTGAGTATCTGTTCATTAATATATGATGCCATTCTATTAATATAATGTTATATATTTTAAATGTTTAAATAATTCAAATTTATCTTAACATTCAAATTTATCTTAAAACCATATGTTCAAATATTTTAAAATCCATATTTTAATAAAAATGTATCATATGAAAAATATGTATTTGAACCACGCAATGTATATTCGAGAAGTTCTGTCAGATATTCTTTTGATATCATAGATCTAGGTCTTCTTAATGTACGGTTAACTTTGACATTTTTATTGTATTCTTCGATACTAACAAGATAATAATATCTCATATATTCAATAATCACTTTATTAAAAGTATCATCATCATTTATATTTTTAACTTTATCTGAAAATAACGTTGATCCAGCTTTCTTTTTCTTCATAACAGATAAAATTTGTTTTTCTTTACTTTTAATAAGAAAGACACAGTATTGAATATATTTCTTATAATCTTCAGGAAAGTATTTATATAAATTCTTAAGTAAGGTAATTGGTTTATGACCCTCATTACCCATTACCTTACCAGGTGCTTTGATATTATCAGTCAAATCACTTCCTTTATAATAATTATCGACTATCTTAAATAAATGCCTTTCTTCTTTATCTTTAAAACTATATCCCCATATTGGTGTTGTATCAACAAAGAGAGGATACTTTGATTTAAAATTATTTTTGATCGATATCTTTCCAATACTATCTAATTCAGACCATACTTCATCTTTATAGATATAAAAACTATAATCATACATTATATTTTGATCCTGATTTTCATTATATTTATTCGTATTAAGAAGAAAAAATCCAACTACATTACCAAATTGAGGGTCATAAATACTATATTCATCTTCATCATTTTTCATGATAAAGTTTTTATTTTTTTCGAAGAAAGTAAATATTATTTTATCATATCTATCAGTTATTTTTTTGGAATCGGAGGTAATATATTCACATAGAAGTTCTTTTAATAATATTACTTTCTTTTCAAAAGATAATTTATCAATAAAGTTATCGCAAATATTACGTTCTACTATTTTTTTCTTTTCAGATTGTTCTTTAATGAGTCGTTGTGTTTTTTTAGTTCCACCATCTAAATCTTCCTTTATTTCATTTTCTAAGAGAAAGTCAAGTACATAATATTTACTATTAACAAATTCTTTTCTTAATTTTTCATAAATATCATTATAATCCATGGTACAGTTATATTGTTCAGAATAATCAATAATAATTTTATTTGTATATTTTACATACATTTCATTCCCTGGGACTAAAGGTTGATCCCCAATCCGATAATATAAGGGAATGAAAGTATCTTTTTCAATTTGTGGTTGAAATATATAATAATAATTTGTCCTGATAATATAACCATAACGATCATTATTTAGAATATTTGTTTTATTATCAACCATTGAATCAATGGTATGATAAATAATAATATCATTTGTATTAATTAAATCTTTTATTCTTTCCATTAATTCCTCGAGTGTATAGGATATATTTTCTTTGTATAATTCTGAAATAACCTTCGAAATTAATTTAATTTGATCTTTAATCGATTCAACTGTATAAGTGCTTGTATCAATATCCCCTTCCTTAAATGATTCAATAACTAAATTACAATCTAAGAAAGAACATATTTTAGAATATTTTTTATCATTTGCAGGTACAGTAATTATCTTTGATCGACTTGTTTTTAGTGTAATATCTTTCATATTTTTTATTTGATTCATTGATTTATTAAGAATACTATCAATTGCATTTTCTTTCAAGATTTTTTCAATTAAACCTATTTTCGATGATTTCTCCTCTGCAATACGATATGTATTTGTATCTATTGATTCTATTTTAGGTTCAACTGAAGCTGTATGTAAATAAACGGTTACATTTCTTTTTTCTTTGATTAAATTAGTATGAGAACATAATCGTATTCCCCGTCCAATGATTTGTTCAATTTTATACAAATGATACCATGGATCAAGAACATGTATTTCTCTAATATTTCTAAAATCCATACCTTCACTTGTAACAGCATTCCCTAAGATTATTTTAATTTTTTCCCCATCTGTATTATTTTCCATGGATTGTTTTCTTTCTTCATTATTGTTAGGTGATAAAGATGTATCGCCCGTAAGCATGATATATTTTGCACGTTTCCCTTTTTTCTTTGACATTGGATTCCACATATGATCGATTGGTTCCCTTTTTGTTTTACTACCATCTTCATTATCTTTCCATTCTGGGTAATTTAATATATTTTGTCCTCCATATTTTTCAAAACCGAGATGTTCAAGTGCTAAAGCAAACGGGAGTATTCCAGAGTAAATAAATTCTGAATAAATAAAGATAATCCCTTCAGATTTTGATTCCATTAAATTATGAATAATCGTGTGTATTTTTGAGGAAATATTTTTTAAATTCTCAATATCAAATAATGGATTTGAGAGATTACGATAAGTACATTTCTTTTGTCTTCTTTCAATATTTTCACGAATAAATCTATCATATCCTGTCCATCCAAAACAATTAGTAAATCTATCCTCTTTATTATTAGAATAGACTACATTTGATATCTGTAATCCTATATTTCTATCTGATAATCTTATTTCACCTTTTTTTCGATTTAATTCAAGATCTTCAATAAAATTCCTATAGGTGGATAATTGATAATTATCCATCCTTGTATTATACATTTTCATGAACTCAAATTTATGTAGACTGCTAGCAATTAATCGTTTCCCTTCATTATATAAACTTCGGGTTGGATAGTTTAAAGGTCCATTCTTTGACATGCATAATTTTTCATTATTATTATCGGGATATAACCTCAATGGAAATGAAATTGGATTTTCACCTCTTAAATAGGAAACATAACCTAATGATTTATTTTTAATAATGTTAATTCCTTCTGGTATTTTCAAGACATCTTCTTTTTTCTTTTTTAGAAAGACGTCATCGTAATTAATGGTTGGTCGATTATCATTTTTAAGTAATAAATTTAATAACCATATTATTTCTGTTGATTTATTAAACATTGGTGTTGCAGACATAATAATTAATCTTAATCCTTCACTATAGTTGATTACTTTTTCAATGATTTCCCTCGTATTTTTATCTTCATTTTTAAAGATATTATCCACGGTGACTTTATAAACTTGATCATCATGATTTGATCGTATATTGTAAACTCGATCCGTTTTTTTCCCTTCGGAAGATAGAACAATCCCTTGTAATATTTGACCATCTAAATTCCAAAGTACCTCTGTATCTTTTTTAATTCTTTTATCAATATCATCACTTACATTCTTATCTTCTCTAAGATTATGGATTTCATCAATAATAAGTATTCGATTTGAAAAATGTTTACGTATTATTTGTTTCTCTCTTACTTCTATTTCTTTATCCGTTAAACCCTGATTCCCTTTATTTGATTCAATTAATTTCCTTACTTTGTTTGCGAACTTTAGATAACCATAGAATTCATAATAATTTTTTATCATTTTATCAACCTTTTTATTTGTGATTCTTTTATTATCTTCTGCATTAATTATATCTTCAAAACTATCTCCAGAACACTGATTCACACCTTTATTTTTATCATAGATTGTATCTTTCCAACTACCTCGAATATTTTTAGATATAAGAGCAATAATACGTTTATCTTTATTAATCGATGAATCTCGAAAGGAACTACTTATGTTAACTGCAGCGCAAGTTTTACCTACACCCGTTCCATGAAATATTAGTAATCCTTTATAGGGAGTATTATTATTGATAAAATTTTTGAGAAATTGTTGATTATTTGTTAATTCAAATTCAGGTGTAAGGATTGTTCCATCATTTAAATTAATTTTTTTTTCACATTTAGTGGATAATTCACTGATATCAAAAGAAGTCGGCGTATATCTATATTCTAATTTATTAGTTAGTTCCTTAATAAAGTTTCCATTAGTATAATCCGGATAATCACCATTATCCGATTGATTATATTTTTGAAGATTATCATCAATTGTTCGATGAATCGCATTCATTTTATCTTCATTATTATCTACTTTAGATTGATAATAATTTATGTATTTCTCATAATTATCATTCATTATATAATAAAAATATATTTTAATCTTTTTTTAAATCTTCATTTGATAGTAATATGATTTCCTTGAATATCTAAGAAGTTAAAGAAATCAGTTATTATTTTTTTCTTATTTCCGTCATAATCACGAATATGTTCTAAACATTCTTCTTTTGTAAACCATTCAATTGATTTTATTTCAGTAAATTGATTCTTATTATTCTTATCAATATATAATGGACTTTGTTCCTTTATCTCACCTATGTAATATACATGTTTATAACGTACTCCATTAATCCCTACATATTCTTCAATCATAGGAATTATATTATTGTATAATTTATATTCTTTATTACTAATATTTGTTTCTTCTGCAAATTCTCGTATCGCACATTCACGATTTGTTTCATATTTCTTTCTACGACCTTTTGGGATTTCCCATTCATTATCATGATATTTACATGGAGATGAATGTTTTGTGAAATATTCGAGATTAATATTCATACCTCGATATTCAAAACCTTTTTTCAATGCATTAAAATGTTCTTTACTTTTCGAGTATTCTTTTCTAATTTTATGATTAATAGTATTTGTATCAATCCATAAATCATTCCATAATTTATCAAAATCATAACTTATTATTTTATGTAATTCATCCTTTGATAAACGACTAAATAATAACTTTAGATAGTCAATATCATAAATTGAAGGATATTTTCCACGAAGAAATTCGATATATGATATTGAATCTTTACGCTCAATTAATATCATTTTTTTATGTTTTTCATCATCATTTAGTTTACAATAGAGTATAATCCCATAACTGAGTATTGGGTGCCTACAATTACGATATAAATGTCCAAAATTCCCACAATTATTACAATAATCCTTTCTTTGTTTATATGATTCCATATTTCATTTACTATTTTTTTGTTTAAATAATATATAAATATTATATAAATATGGATCCTAAAGTGTGGGGACCGAATGCCTGGATATTTTTACATTCAGTTACTATGAATTATCCTAAAAATCCAACAAATGAAGATAAAGAAAAGTATCTTACTTTTTTTTATTCTTTAGGTGATATTTTACCATGTCCACAGTGTAAAGAACATTATCAGAGAAATCTAATTGACTATCCAATAGATTTACGTAATAAAGAAGGTTTAGTTAAATGGTTTATTAAAATTCATAATAATGTGAATGAAATAAATGGTAAACCTATATTATCATATGATGATGTAATTGATAATTATCGAGAATTATATTATAGAAGTCCATATGAAAAAATTTTACATATTATCTTTATTATTATTATCATTATACTTCTCGTAATTTACTTTCTAAAATAATTTCATTTATTCGTTCATTCATATTTTTTTTTCTTATCTTTATTATATGCCCCGTCCAAGAAAGATAGTTGTTAAGAAGTACCTAACTGATGATGAAGTCTCTAAACTTGAAGGTAAATGGATTGATGAATCCTTTATAAAGATACCTGTTATAAATTTTAATTGTGATGTATATTATAAAGATGATGATGGTTCTGAAAAATTATTAATTAAATTTAGAAAAAATAGTTTTACGAATTCATTGGTAAGAACTGGATGGAACTCTTATAAGGATTTGGCAAAACCAAGTCGTGGAAGGGGTGCTTCTGCCGGACCAATTAGTACTGATAGTACATATTGGAAGAAACGTGATTTAGTAGGGACAAGTAAATGGTCGACTGGTTATTTGACTCCTGATGGAAATAAGATGAAAGAAGAATTAGATTTATTGTCAATTGAACAAATTCAAGAAAAACTAAAGGAAATGAATCTAAAATATTCGGATGATATTTTAGATAAAAAGGATGAGATGATAATCTTAATAATTAAGAATAAAGGAGGAGTTTCAAAAATGAAGGTTAATAATCAAGTTGCATCAAATCCTATTGGATTTTATGAAGCATCTAAAAATTTCTGTCATTTACCATGTCGTCTCACACATTTTACTCGAACAAATTATAGTAAGTATAAAGAAGGTCTTCCTTTTATTCAACAAATTGATACTATGTTTCGTAAATTAATACCCGATTCATATGCAAAACAATTAGAACGTGCAAATATGAAACCACATCTTAAAATCGACGGTACCTGTTTTTCAACAATTACGATTAATCGAAATTTTAGAACGGCCCTCCATAGAGATGCTGGAGATTTTAAAGATGGTTTTGGTAATTTAACTGTAATTCAAAGAGGAAAGTATCACGGAGGATATACTGTACTGCCTCAATTTGGAATTGGAGTGGATGTCCGTACTGGAGATTTCTTAGCAATGGATGTTCATCAATGGCATGCGAATACAAAAATATATGAAACAAAAGAAGATAAATTATATAATGATACAATAGATTATGCTTTTAAGGATAATCCTGAAGTAGGGACAGTAGGTCTTGACAATAAATATACTCGATTAACATTTGTATGTTATTTAAGAGAAAAAATATTAAATTGTCCAAATGACATTGATATTCGATATTTATCAGAATCAGGGCATAGTAAGATACAATAATTATTCTTTAATATCAATAATTGTATCGATTCCGGTTCCTTCTTTCATAGGCATCCACTTCTTAAATAATGGATTGTATTTACATTCAACGATGCATTCATCTTTTATGGAGGTTAATTCATTTAACCATTCCGAAGTTTTAATATTTGGAATAGAGGCATAAGAATGTTTCTGAATGTTTGTTTTATTTTCATTATAAATGTATAATTCATAGATATCAGATTTAACGGTCTTGATAATTCTGAAATTTATATTTTCTTTATTATTTGAATTTAATTTTTTAAAATCAATATCCTTAAAAAGATATAATATTTTTGCATACGAAGGTTTTAATGGTACAAAGTAAAATCCTCGAATATTATAGGGTAATTTCTGAATGAAATCATTCATAATAGAATCAATCTGATTCAAGTTAAAATATTTCTTAATGTGAATTGGACAGATATCACAAAATGGATCAACAATATATTCATTCTCCATTATAGAAATACAATTATTAATCCGTTCATGTATTTGGGTATTTTTCATGGAAACTCCTTTCATAGTATAAATATCACCAATTAGTATACTCCATTCATTCATTTTATCTCGGATAAGTTCAACTTCAAATAATGTTCCATTAAATAGATCAGGCAAGAAACGACAATGAATTATAAATATCTTTGGATATTCATAACCATCTTTCACTTTTTTATCAATCATAAAACAATAATTAATATCATTAATTTGGGTACAGAATAATAGGTATTGGGTTCCAGAACTTTTTAAACAAACTATATGAGGATTATTTAGATTCTTTTTGTATTGTTCATTGTATATTTTAGCATATCTTGAATCATATTTTATCGATGTTTTAAGAAACATATTATCCAGAATATATTTTTTCATTGAATTATCAGTTACATTATCAACTTGTTTATTGCAAAAACTGGTCCTTGTAAGATGTTTTGGATCCATTTATATATATTCTTATATATTCTATTATCTTTATTATCTTTATTATCTTTCAAATTTAATTTATTCTAAGAATGAATTAATTCCTATAATAAATATTTAAGATCTTATATTTAAGTATAATATAATTACACATGTGTGGAATTTTTGGAATTTATAATTGTAAAAAAAAGGATGATATCTTTACTGATTTAGTAGATGGTTTGAAAAAACTTCAACATCGGGGTAAAGACAGTTGCGGTGTATCATATACAGATGGTAAAGATATCCAGTATGAAAAATATATTGGTAAGATTAAACAATTTAATTCGCCAAAATCGAATCTATTATCCGGTATAGGTCATGTAAGATATTCAACCTCTGGAATATCTAAAGAAGGTAATGAGGTATGTCTTGAAGAAATTCAACCTCTTACTAAAAATAATATCAGTATCGTACACAATGGTAACGTCCCAACGATCACCAATTCACATGATTCAAAATATCTATTGGATAAAATTATCCATAGGAAAAATACAATTGAAGAAGCATTAATTGATATTATGAATACAATACCTGCATCATATTGTATACTAATTATCACTGGAACAGACCTCTATATCCTTAGAGATAGATATGGAATACGTCCATTATCATATGGTTATAGAGATGGAAATGTGTATCTATCATCCGAAACAGTTGCTTTATCCAATTGTAGCGGTGTAACAGAAGTTGGGAGTGGTGAAATATTAAAACTGAATCAATCTGGTATTCACAGAATTTATAATCATCCAAAATCAATGGATTGTATTTGTTTATTTGAAATCATTTATTTTATGAATCCATCCAGTTATTATAATCATAAATCCATCAAATCATTCCGTGAAGAATTATCTCATCAATTGGCAAAGAAAGAAGATATTATTAAAGATACAGAGAATTATATTGTAATTGGGATTCCAAAATCAGGGATTATTTATGGTCAAACATATGCAAAGGATTTATCATTGGAATATAAACAATTAATTACAAAGTCAACGGAGGATAGAACATTTATTTCATTGAATCAAATGGAACGGAAAAAAGCATGCCGTAAAAAGTTTATTTATGATAAGGATCAGATAAAAGGTAAGAAGTTAATTCTTTTGGACGATACAATTGTTAGAGGAAATGTTATCCAGACAATTATTAATGAATTACGAAAATTGGATCCATTAGAAATCCATGTACGGATACCATCACCACCGGTGGTTGATATATGTCAATTAGGTATTGCTATAAATACAAAAGAAGAATTATTAATGTCTAATCGTACTGTTGATGAAGTTAGAGAATTAATTAATGTGGATAGTTTACGGTATTTAGAATTAAGTGATTTAACTATGATTCCAGAGGATTCATATAAACAGTGTTTTGGGGGTGGAATTTTTGAGGAAATAGTTGAGAAGCGTATAAATTAATAAAATAAATTAATAAAATAAATTAATAAATTAATAGATGGAACATCAAGATTGGCGACAATATATTGTTCATTGTAAAACACCTGAGAAGAAGGATAAGGAAAAAAGTGTTGTGGTGAAGAAGGGTAATAATGTAAACATTGATCATAAAATGGATGATAAAATTGAAAAAGGTGAATTAAAGCATAAAAAAGTGGATACAGATTTGAGGAAAGAATTTCAAAAGTGGAGACAATCAAAGAAATATAGTCAAAAAGATGTAGCAATTAAACTTTCTGTGACTCCTCAAATTATTTCTAAATTTGAGAATGGACAATTAAATCATGATCCTAAAGTCGTGTCGAAAATTAAAAGATTAATGAAAAGATAAAATGAAAAATAAAATACTTCTATTATAATAAATATGGAAAAAGAGAAGGGGGAGAAAAAGATGGTGAAACAAAAGAAAGAATTCGAAGAAAATCATTGGACAGATGAATGTGAGGAACTATTAGCAGAATGGTCTGAAAAAGCATCATGTTACCGTTGGTTACATGGTCGATGCGAGAAATCTTATCGTAAATGGTATTATTGTTTTTCAATACCTGTAATTATCTTATCCACTTTAACGGGAGCAGCAAATGTCGGTATGGATTCTTTTGTTCCTGCAGATAGTAAATCTATCGCTTCAGCAATTGTTGGAGGTGTGAATATCTTCGCAGGTATTATTTCAACGTTACAAAATTTCTTAAAAGTAGCAGAATTAATGGAAGGTCATAGAATCGCAGGTGTCTCATGGGGTAAATTACAAAGAAATATTGCAATTGAATTAGCATTAGATCCATCTCGACGGGTTTCTCAATCTGATTTTCTAAAGATATCACGTGCTGAATATGATCGTTTAATTGAAGCAGGTCCCCTTATTGATGATGGTATTATTGCTCAATTTAATTCTAAATTTAAAAATTATGAAGTCTGTAAACCATCTATTTGTAATGGTCTTGATAAATGTACTATCTATAAGTTGGATCCTTCAGTAAAGATAAATCAACGTGATTTTATGGAGGGTATTGAAGATGTTATCATTAATGAGGAAATTGACAATGATACGAAAGTTGACCTTATTAAAAAGGTAAAAGATATTGAAAAGAAAGAAGAAGCTAAATTTAGACATGATATACATTTAGATGATGAAGTTTTTGATGAAGAAACTAAAGAAGAAGAGATAGTTGAAAACGTTCAAGAAGTTATTGAAGATGTTCATGAAGTTATTGAAGAAAAAAAAGATATTCAAAAAGAAGATGTTGAGGTAAACAATAGATCAGAAAAGATAAAAGGGAAATCATCAGAAGATGTAAAGGTTGAAGTAATTATTAATGTTACTGAACCTGAACCTGAACCTGAACCTGAACCTGAACCTGACCAAAATACATTCTTAGAAGGTATAGAGGATGGAGATAATAATCCTTAATTTGTTTCACACTTCTTAGTAATAAAGACAAGTAATAAAATTACTATGATAAATAATAGAATATATGTAAAATTAAATGCTTTTTTTTCGACCTTTTCGGGTACTAGTAGAGAATCATTATCATCATTATCCGCACAATTACATTGGTTCATTTATTATAATTATATATTTTTTAAGCAACCATAACGGACTTTATTGAAGGGTGAAATTGATAATCTTCAATAGTAAATATTGATTCATCAATTTCATCAATACTTTCAATTTCTTTATGAATAACTAATTTAGGTAACTTCAATGGTTCCCTCTTTAATTGTTCTTCAACTGCGTCAAAATGAGATTCATAAATATGAGCATCTCCAATAATATGATACAAATAACGTGGTTTATAATTTGTAATTTTACAGATAATATGTAATAAAAATGAATACGATGAAATATTAAAAGGTACTCCTAAAAACATATCACCTGATCTTTGATATAATTGTGCATCGATAGAATTATCATTTACATCGACAAAGAATTGAACCATTATATGACATGGTGGTAATGCCATTTTATCAAGGTCACTTGGATTCCATGCTGACATAATTATCCTTCGACTTAATGGTTCTTCTTTAATAAGTTGAATAACATTTGCCAATTGATCAACACCACCCGTATGGTTAAATGAAATACCCTTATAAACATCTCCAAAGTGTCTCCATTGAAATCCATAAATAGGTCCCAAATCACCTTCCTCATATGTTAAACCACGACTATCCATAAATTCTTTCGACGCATTTGCATCCCAGATATATACTTTCTTATCTTGTAATTCTTTATTATTAGTAGATCCCTTAATAAACCATAATAATTCCCGTAAAATAGTTTTCCAACCCATTTTCTTAGTTGTCAATAAAGGAAATCCTTTTCTTAGATCAAATACCATTCTTTCCCCAAAAGAGGATATGACTTGAGAATTTCTGGATCCTTTTAAAATTCCATTTTCTTTTATCTTCTTTAGAAGATTTAAATATTCCTTTTCATTTTTATTATACAGTTCATTATTTTGATATGTATTAAATGTATATTTTGATTCAATCTGTTTTAAATTACCATACACTTTACATTTTCCATAATGTTCTTCTTGTTTTATTTTAGTAAAAATGTTATCTTTAATTTGATAGTTACAGTAAATGACATTATCTCCTTCTTGAATATCATAATATGTATCAGTTAATGTTTCATAAATAATGTTGATATGATTTTCATAATTTTGAAAAATATAATTATATAATTTTGAACCTCCAATGATAAATATCTTATTGTATGATATTTTTTTAACATAATCTAATGCTGACTCAAATGATGAAAAAGCAGAGACTTTATCAGTATCAATTTCGATAATATTATTCTCTGTAATTACAATATTAATTCTATTTGGAAGATGTTTATTCGGAAGACTCTTCCAAGTATTAAATCCCATAATAATAACATTATCTTTATGTGATCCAGTAATTTTTTTAAAATTGGTTAGATCTTCTTTGATATTCACAAGTAAATCATTATTAATACCAATAATATTTTGAAAATTACGGTTAAGTATGATATTTAATTCCATAATTTTATATTAGATATATATTTTAGAATATTCTTAAATATATTTAAAATACTTTATCTTCTAATTAATTTCTTTCGATATTCTTCCGATTCTTCTTCATCATCATCTTCATCTTCTTCTTCATCTTCATCTTCATCATCTTCTTCATTATCTTCTTTATCTTCTTTATCAATTTCAGTGGTTTCTTTCCATGCTTTGAATATTTCTGATAGATAGTTGATAATAGAAGGTTCTTCTTCTTCTTCTTTATCTTCTTCTTCTTTATCTTCTTCTTCATCTTCTTCTTCATCTGAAGAAGAATATAATCCTTCACAATGTATTTCTTTATTGTACGTTTTTAATAACTTAGTTACAAATTCATTATTTTCCTTGAATGTATTATAAATGGAAGAATATGTATCATCGACAAATTTAAAGAAATTATAGAAAGGACTATAATAAAAAACATTACATTTGATATCTTCGTACATCCCTTCGATACCATACATAGTTTTATGGAATTCCTTATCATTTTCCATTAGATTATTAAGGTATTTATTTTCATATACATTATCAATCATATCATCTATTTTATAAATTAATTCATCGTATGTATCGAAGTATTTATTCGTATTCATCATTAATTGAGAAAATGTAAAATAAATTGCATATTCTAATTCAATAATATTATCTACTTGTACATATTCCCCTTGATTGAATAGTATTCCACGGTTTGCATTAATAATGTCTTCTTTTTTTAATTCAGTTAAAATTTTAATATTAGTTTTCATCTTAGTATTAAATGTAGTCATCTTTACATATGATTACATTATTTTTTTTAAATAATTTTAAGTTAAAAAAATAAAAATTATAAATGATTTATTTTAGAATGAATAATTTATTTCATCATCTTGACGAGAGGAGTAAGCATGAACTTGGTAATGAGGAAAAGGAGACCCGCGAAGACAAGGGAGTGGAAAACTAATTGCATGGAACCCTGAATCTTGACGGAAAGACCAACAGTCTTGAAGATCTTTTCAACAGCATCCTGGACAAAATCGAAGGTGGTGGTGTTAGCAAGGATGAAGAAAAGGACGCCACTTACTAAGGCAATTTGGACAATTTTTTCGTTAAGAACGCCAACAATACTTTCAACAACTTTAGACATTTTTTTATACTTTATATTAGATAAAAATTTTAAAATTAATTGATTAATTTCTTATTTATATATAAATTCTCAAATAATAAATAATCATTTGAAGTTAAAATAGAATGCATTTGTTCAGTATTCTTAATTGTTTCTAAAACAACACAATCAAACTCAATTTTTTTAAATATTTCCCAAATTGGGAACTTCGTATTTAAGAAACAAATATTAATTTTTTCTAAATTTAGTTCCTTAATTTTCTGAATGATGACCTTTTCTTTTATTTTCTTTTCTAATTTTATTTCATGACATGTCCAAAAATTTGTTTTCATACCCATTATTATTTCAGAATCAATTCCAATAACATTAATATTCTGTTTATAATATAAATCATCCAATAATTGAGATAAAGGATGAGTATCAATTTGAATAGTACTTACAATCTCCGGTATTTTTATGTTTAAATTTTCTAATTCTATTTTTTTAGGTCTATAGTTATGAATATTGACAACACTTAAAATCTTAATTGTATCATAATAATTATCCATTTGACGATCTAACCCCTTACCATAATAAAAGGATACTGCTTCATTATTTATATCAGACCATTTAAATCCACTTCTTTTCCAAAAATCTCTTGTATGAAATAATGTAGATTCGAAACCATTTACATCATCATCTACTTTATATAATTCTTTACCATAAATATCGTAACCTAACATGGCTTTACAATAAATACATTCTAAACGATTATTTTTTAAAAACCGTAGTTTCCTTTGTAATGTTTTTGGATTATATATTGTATCGATGTCATAATGCAAGATATAATCATGTTCAGTTAAACCAACAGCATAATCTCTTAAAAATCCATTTGGTAATCTTCCAAACTTAGTAAATAAATTTTTAATTATATCATCTTTATCATTGGGAAAGTCTATCTTATCTAAAAACCCTTCTTCTTGAGATATTCGAATGTAAAGTATATTATTATGTGATGGTATTAAATGGGAATGATCCTCTCTTGAATCATCAACGATAATCCATTCCAGTTTTTCCTTTGGATATTCGATCGTATTCCAGTGGTAATCGAATAGCACATATAATTCACTCCAATCATGAAGTATTGTTACAATAGAGACATTTGGAGTATCCGACATATTATAATTTATAATATTTATAGTTTTAAGTATTTAAGTATTTAAGCCTTATTTATATAGATATAGTAAATATACCATATAAATGGAAACAAAATTAACTAAAAATGGATATACAATCAGAAAATCAATGTGTACTCCAAAAGTAGTTAAAGAAATTAAGGATGAATTAAGTGTAAAACCATTTTCTTTTAATAAAAATCAGGGTAAGGAATCTGGATTTCAAGTCTTTATGGAAAGTCCTAAAAAACTTTATTTACCACGATATTATGGAATTTATCGATTTGGAGAACCTACAATTGATAATATTGAATGTGGCGATGATATTAATATTCAATTTAAAGGTGATCTAAGAGACGAACAAAAACCAATTGAAGACTTATATATTACAAATGCAAAAGAGAATGGTGGTGGTATTATATCATTAAAATGTGGAGGTGGAAAGACAGTGATTGCATTACATATTATTAGTGTTTTAAAAAAGAAGGCGATTGTGATTGTACATAAAGATTTTTTAATGACACAATGGAGGGATAGGATTATTGAATTTTTACCAAATGCACGGATCGGTAAGATTCAACAAGGTACGGTTGATATTGAGGACAAGGATATAGTACTTGCAATGGTTCAAAGTATATCGATGAAAGAGTATGAGGAAGATACTTTTAAGAGCTTTGGTTTAGCAATCTTTGATGAATGTCATCATTTAGGTGCCGAAGTATTTTCAAGATCAATGCAAAAGGTTTCTTCAAAATATATGCTGGGTTTATCGGCAACACCTAAAAGAAAAGATGGATTATCGAAGGTTTTTGAATGGTATATAGGGAAATTAGTGTATGTTCAAAAAAAGAAGAATGAAGATTATGTTGAAGTTCAATTAATCCAATGTAATTTTGCGGATGAAAAATATAACAAAGAAGAACTTAATTTTAGAAAGGAGCCATGTATGCCTCGTATGATTAATAATATTTGTGAATATCTTCCAAGGACTGAAATAATTGTTTCCTTAATAAAAAAATATCATTCAGTTGGAAGAAGCATACTTATACTTAGTGATCGAAGGGGGCATTTAGAATGTATGTATAATTTACTCAAAGATTATTCAAGGGGATATTATGTTGGAGGTATGAAACCTGATGAATTAAGGGAATCACAAGAAAAAGATATTTTATTAGCAACGTTCTCTATGGCAGCAGAAGGAATGGATATACCTAAATTGGATACGGTTATTTTGGGATCCCCTAAATCGGATGTAGAACAATCCGTTGGTCGAATATTTCGAAAAAAAGCATGTGATCGTACTTTTCATCCATTAATTATTGATATTCAAGATAATTTTTCAATGTTTCAAAAACAATGTGGTAAGAGGATAAATTTATATAATAAAATGAACTTTACACTTTTTAAAGATGGAGAAGAACTAAAAAAACGTACCAAACGAAAGAAGGAAAAGATTCAAAAATATGCTTTAATAGACGATGATTAAATATATCAAAATAATTTAAAAGTAATTGATATAAATGAATATAATGAATCCTTTTGAAAAAATACCACAAACAGAACTTCAATTTTTTAAGGAAAAGGTATCGCGATGGGTAAATGTTGATCAACAGATTTCAGAATTAGAAAAACAGATCCGAGAATTAAAAAAAGTGAGAAATAAAGAATTAGAACCTGAAATTACCAATTTTATGCAAACATATAATGTAAAAGATCTAAATACAGAAAATGGGAGATTACGGTGTCAAGAATATAAAACAAAGAAAGGACTTAATAAACAAAATATTCGGCAGAACCTTTCCAAATTTTTAACTGAATCATCTCAACTTGATGAAGCAGTACAGAGTATTATCTCTGAAAGAGAAATAGTTACAAAATATAAGATAAAAAAACTGAAAAATTAATTTTTGAATCTAAAATTATTAAATATTTATAATATTATGGATAACTATATTGTTCGAAAAATATCAGAAGTCCGAAAGAAAAAATATTATCATAAATATTATGATAAAGATGACAATGAACTTAAAGATAATAAATTAATTAATTTCCTTAAAAAAGGGATTTATATTCCACCGGCATATGATAATGTTAGAATTAATTATGATATTAATGATAAGGTACGTGCAATTGGATATGATACAAAAGATCGTTCGCAATATATATATAATAAGGATTTTATAGAGAAACAAAAAAATAAAAAATTTGATCACATGGTTGATTTTGGAAGAGTATTTAATAAAATAAATAAAAAGATAACTGAAGACTACCTTTCACCAATTGAATCAAAAGAAAAACAAGTCGCAATAATACTTAAACTTATTATGGATTGTCATTTTCGAGTAGGAAATGATAGATATACTGGAAATTCTTATGGAACAACGACATTAGAAAATAAACATATTAAGATAAAGAAGAAAGATGAGGTTGAAATTGATTTTATTGGTAAAAAGAATGTGAGAAATAAATGCACAATACGAAATAAGAATTTAGTAAAAACTCTTAAGAATAAAAAGAGATCATTACAAAAAAATGACCGTATATTTACATATAGAAGAGGTAATAAATATTATACAATTAAGTCAACAGATGTAAATAATTATTTGAAACAATTTGGAAACATTACAACGAAAAATTTTAGAACTTGGGGTGCAAATATTGAATTTATAATTCAGATCTTACGTCGATGTAAGGATAAGACTATTAATTATTTTAACCTTAAGAAAGATAAAAAAGAGATTATCAAAAAAAGTATCGAAACAGTCGCGTTTAAATTACATCATACATGTACTGTCTGTAAGAATAATTACCTTGATCCATTATTAATCGATTTATTTATGGATAATACATCCGATTTCTTTGATTTATTTTATACAAAAGGGACAAGAAGTTATAATCGTGATAATATTACTAAAAAATATGTTTATTTCTTAGAAGACTTATAAAATACTTTTTTATTACCTTTAATTTCTCCAATTGCTTCACTTAATTCACCATCAATGAGGTTATAAATATACTTGGGACCTGTTTCATCATCGCGTGTATAATACTCTTTTCTTCGATACGTAAATAAGGATACTTCGATTGGAGGTTCGTCATCATCTGTCAAAGATTCCGTTTCTTCATCATTATTATTATTATCATCTGTTAGAGATTCTGTATCTACATTAATATTTTCAGTATCATCAACATCATTAATGATTTCTTGTACCTTTTTATCTAGTGTCTTTTTGTTGAGTTGTTGCATACCATCTTCATACCATCCATTGATACCCATGCTAGTTTTACCTACATCTTCTAATGTCACTTCTTTCCCTATATGTTTAGAGTATGTTTCAATGGCAATTTTTACTTTTTCACTATCTTCCCAAAATGAATTTTGAATTTCTTCTTTCCATGTTTCCACATTGATGATTGGATCTTTCCATGTTTCCACATTGATGATTGGATCTTTTTTTATTAAGAGTTCAATCTTTTTATTTAATCTAGTTATTTCGATATTTTTATCATTTATTTCATTATCTTGAGCCTTCATGATTGTATATCTTTCTTTACTACTCATTTCTTTATTCGCATCATCTTGAATTTGATTAATCATAATTTCATAATCATTCATTTTTTTTTCATTATGATATAATAGTTTATCTTTTTCACTAATTTCTTCAGATAATCTTGAATTAAATTCATTGACTTTTTTTAATTCCTGTCTTAGTATGTCCATAGCATCATTGTGCCCGTTTAAAAGGTTATTACAGGCCATAATGATATCATTTAACTCGGTAGTAATTTTATTTTTTGATTCAATTAAGTCATTCATTTTCAATTGTATGGTTATGATTATATTGCATTAACTTTTTAAATATTTTATTTTAAACTTTAACATAAATATATTTAAGGATTATCTAAGATTAAGAATAAAAATGACTATGAAACTTAAACTAACTTACTTTAATATTCGCGGACTCGCTGAAACTGCTCGCATTTTATTTGCTATTGGAGGTGAAGAATATGAAGATTTCCGTTATCCTTTAGAAATTATTGATATGTCGAAATATGAAATGAATAAAGAGGAATTTGAGAAGGATAAAGAAGATGGAAAATTAGTGCATTCTTTAAATAAACTTCCTTTCCTCACAGTCGATGGATATGTATGCGGGTCTGATGAAGAACAACCTGATGATACGAGTGTTATTATATCTCAATCGAAAGCTATCGAACGTTTTCTAGCTAAAAGATTTAATCTAATGGGTGAGAATAATGTTCAATTTGCCATGGTCGATAGTATTTGTGAATGTGTTCGAGATTTTAAGGATATGTATCAGAAGGTACGTGCTTTAACTGGAGAAGAAAGAGATAAGGGTATGAATGAATGGTTTACTATTACTTTAGTAGATAAACTAAAATTACTAGAGAATATTCTTGGAAGTGATGGTTATGCTGTAGGAGGTAAATTAAGTTTGGCAGATGTTGTACTATTTACGTTTATTACTCAATTCTTTGATAATCATGAAGCCTCTTATAATGCAACGTTAGTTGCACCGAGACTACGGTCGATTGTAGATAATGTATCCAAGCACGAGAAGGTTGTTGAATGGATTGAGAAGAGACCGAAGACTGATTTTTAATATTTATAATTATATATGTATGTCAAAGAACATTGTGAACCAAAGGATAATCAAAAAATAAATGAGAATGATGAAGAATATTCGTGTATCCCTGGTAAACTTTTACTTCAAATTGCAAAATTGTTAAATGATAAAAAGAAATCTTCCATTAATATGGATCAAGAATTTAAGGGATTACAAGAGGATATATCAAAAGAGATTCATAAATATTCAAAGTGTTCTACAGAAGCATGTTGGAGTGTATATGATTTAATTAAAAATAATTTATCAAGTAATGATTTTAGTAATTTAAAAGATAAATTCAGACCTTTTTTACCGGATGAATGGTATAAAGAACCTAATAAATGGTTAAGTACGATAGATATTAATAAAGTCCTTCGACAATATGAAAAGAATTATCCTAGATTTAAATATACTGGAGCAACACCAATTGATTTCAACCTTAAATCGGAGAATAATGTTTGTATAGTCAACGAATTATGTAAAATTGATTTAAAAGAAGTTATGGATGATAAAAAAGAATGTATTGGTATGGTTTTTAATACAGATCCACATAATAAGTCAGGACAACATTGGTTTTCTATGTTTATTGATATTAAGGGTAAAAACCGAA
>CETY01196363.1_pt1 | contig 29840 bp, 46 predicted proteins | sample 361551 | NCBI WGS metagenome assembly CETY01 (sample SAMEA2623135, study PRJEB7988) | marine metagenome | biome: marine biome (ENVO:00000447); feature: deep chlorophyll maximum layer (ENVO:xxxxxxxx); material: "saline water (ENVO:00002010), including plankton (ENVO:xxxxxxxx)" | depth 45 m | reverse complement strand
CATTTTCTTCTGTCATGGTTCTTTCTAATATAATAAAATATTAAATTATTGTTGGTGACATTGTCCTGGTCTTTCTTCTTCGTGAGAGTTATTTGGTAAATCTGTTGGATACATTTGAACGTTAATACTATTTTCTTTTGGTTTAGGGATATCAGGAGTATTTAAGAGATTAAATAATAAGCTTTTTGTATTTGAGTCTGCAATGGTATTTGTAGGAAAATGAACATCCATTTTTATGAAAAGATTTCCGCGGAATGTCATTCCCATTTTTGGAACACAGAAAAGTTCTCCAGGTTTGATGACTTTATTACAATTTATTGTATAAAACTTAGAGTCAAGGTGGGCATAATTTATATTACAACCAATTAAAGCTTCGTATAGGGATATTGTATGCTCCATAAAAAGGTCATCTCCTTTACGAGATAAACGAGAATGCTTACGTTGTTTTAAAATGAAAATAAGGTCACCATATTTCTGATTATTTGGATCGTAATCTCCGTGTTTGCGTAACATAATTTTTTCACCATCATGTGTTCCAGGTTTAATATTTAGTTTAATTTCAAAGGTTTCTTCTACCAACTGGGTACCATCACAATAAGTACAAGAGGTGGATTGAACTATCTTACCTTTACCATGACATGCACCGCAAGGTCCCATACGTTGTTGAACCATACCAGGACCTATTTGCATAATCTCAACAAACTGACCTGTACCGTTACAATTTCTACATTTGCTTACAATACCTTTACAATTTGTACAACAATTATTTCTTGTAATTTTGAATTTGCTTTCCTTACCATTATAAAGGTCTTCTAAAGAAATACGCAATTCTACTTGTTTACTTTTAGACGAGTCTTGGCGTTCTCCTCCAAATGAACTAAAAAAAGGGTCGCTTCCGTGAGCACCAAAAAACGACTTGAAAATATTCATAGGATCAATATCTGGCATACTATTTTCAAAATCTGAACCTAAATTATCATACTTTTGTCTTTTTTCTGAATTACTTAATGTTTCGTAAGCACTTGAAATTTCTTTAAATTTTTCTGAATCTCCTCCTTTATCTGGATGATGTTTTACGGCTAATTTACGATAAGCTTTCTTAATTTCATTTTCATTTGCATTTGGACTAATATCAAGGATATCATATAACTTTGTATCTGCAACCATTATCTAATAAAAATTAAAAATTCTTAAATTATTTAGCGTAATAAACAAAATAAATGTTTCTATAAAATAAAATAAATACCAACCGTAAATACAATATGTCAAATAAATTGGATCATTGACTTTTATATAATAAAACGTTGTTCCATGTGATTGTATAAGACTCCATAATCTACAATACATCCAAGTATTCAATATATCAATAAAAGTAATTTGTTTAACTCTTAAAACATTTATTAATAAAGGTCCAATATGTATTATTATATCACATATATGAATAGTTACTTTATCATATCCTGGATTCAATATGTACATACAGTTAAATAACTTTCCAGCTTTAATAAAATCGTAAATAACTAGTGAATACCAACAACAAACTACAATGACGCTTAATAAAAAGGATTCTGATTTTAATAAAGATGTAAAAAATGAAGCTAAAAAAATGTATTGACACCAAAATGTAAATGCTTGATCTTGTGTGCTTGAAATAAGTTTAATATACCTTTTCACTAAATCCATATAATAAAAATCACTTATCAAAAGTTACAATAAACGCGTTTAAAGAAATAAGAAGATAAATAAATAATGGAAAAGTTAGAAGAGTATGAAAAAGCTTTTGGTATTCATGAAACGAACCCGCATCGACCTAATGATGTTCAAGGTCTTTTGAGTTTATGTAAAGTGAATGAACTGGAAAATTCAATAGAAGAGATATATGAAAAATATGAAGATAAATATAATGAGTTTATGGAAATATATAATGAATTAAAAAATGAAAATTTCTCAATATTTGTGAGAATTAATCGTGTTTTGGAAGTAACGTATTATGCGCAAAGCATTAGTGTTGGGCTAAAAAGGATTCATGAAGCTATAGATCACACTAATGATTTTAGAGACAACACTGATGCGTCGTTGTTTCGTTTTCGTGGTATTGATATAGATCAAAATTCAAAATATCAAAACTTTCTTTTATTTATTCTTAAAACATTTTATGAACGCGGATACTTTAGATACAACGAAAATGTATATAAAGTAATTATTAACAAAAATGGGTATAATACACAAGCGTATCAACATATTGGAAATATAAGTGATGTTATTTATAAAAGTGTAAGAAAAGAAACTAATTATGAACAATTTTTAAACATGACCAGTAATGGTAATAATGTGAAACAAGCAACTGAATTTTTGTCACAATGCTGTGATTCACAATTTCCAGTACTAAATAAAAATAGGCATATATTTTCATTTCAAAATGGAATTTATTTTGCGGATCAAGATAAATTTGTTAAATACGAAGACACCCCTGAAACGTGCACTTCAAGTAAATATTTTCCATTAGAATTTAAACCTGAAGAAAACTACGAAGATATTGAAACGCCATATTTTGACCAAATATTTGAATATCAAGGATTGGATGAAGAAACTATTGATTGGATATATGCATTTACAGGAAGATTAATTTATTCAATTGATGAGAAAGATGGGTGGCAAGTAATACCTTTTATTCAAGGACAAGCTGGAACAGGGAAATCTACATATGTATTAAATGTATGTAAAGAATTTTACAGTGACGAAGATGTTGGAGTAATGTCAAATAATATCCAAAGAACATTTGGACTTGCTGATTTAGTGGATAAAATGATGTATGTAGCTCCTGAAATCAAAAGAGATTTTAATATTGAACAAGGAGAATTTCAAAGTATTGTAAGTGGTGATAAAGTAAATATAAATATTAAATACAAAAATAGTAGAACGGAAACTTGGACTATACCTGGAGTGATGGCTGGAAATGAATGTCCTGATTTTATTGATAATGCTGGGTCTATTCAAAGAAGGCTATTGACTGTGAAATTTGGTAAAAAAGTGTATAATAATGATTTATTATTAGGAAGAAAACTCAAGAAAGAAATTCCAAATATTATTCAAAAATGTAATAAAAGTTATTTACAAAAAGCTGAATTATATGGACGAAAAAACATATGGTCTGTAGTGCCTTCATATTTCAAAGAAATACAAAAAGAAATTGCAACAGCTACAAATCCATTAATCCACTTTTTGGATTCTGAAAATATTATTATAAACAAAAATGAATACATTCCTGCAGAAACATTCAAGGAACGTTTCAAAGAACATTGCAGAAACAATAACTTTAATCCGATTAGATTTAGTAGTCAGTTTTATCAAGGTCCATTTGCACAATTTAATATAACAGTAACAAGTAAAGAAAATAGAGAATATCCAATTGATAGTGGGTCATATAAAAATTGCATATATTATGAAGGTGTAGGATTTAATAATTAAATATATTATAAATAAGAATGAATACTCAACCAATTGTAGAACCTCAAATATACCAATACCAGTTTCCTAAAAAACAAAAAAATTATAAAGTGTTTAAACTTGGATTTATATGTATAATAATGGGATTATTATTTATAATGACATATAATTTTACATTAGCAAAACCACCAGAAGTGGAATATAGATATTTACCAAGAGATGTATCTACATTAATTGATGATAGTACATCTGATGTTCAAGAACAATTCAAAATAATGTATGATGATGAAGGTCCTTGGATAAAAGCATATTCAAGACAAAAATTAATTTAAAACAAAGGGATATCAATAACATAAGGTGTTTTAAAAACCCTTTTAAATTTTTCATTTTCAAACAAATTAATATTTTTTCCTAAAATAAGTTTTGAATCTAAATCAAATAAATTTTGATTACTTATAGAAATTATTTCATGTTTCTCATTAACTTTATAAAATATACATGGAAATTTTGTAAAGTCAATATCAGAACTAAATACACATTTATCACAAGTCATTTTATGAATCCCTAAATCAAATTTTGTATCAAAATTTAATTCACATTTTTCACATTTCCAATGACCACATTTGTATTTTCTATTCAAATGATATGTAAGAGCTTGGTCTGTACTTAAAGATTTTCCACATCTTGGACATATAGGCATTTTTAATTATTTTATTATTCTTTAAAAATTTTGAATAATAAAAAATAAAAATAATAATATTATTATTTGACTTTTTAAAGACTTAAAGGACAATAATCTTAATAACATAAGATGTCTTTGAATCTTTACAAATTTGCGACACAAGACTTATGTGACATGAAAGGGTGGAACAAAAATACTATAGAAGAGACATGGCTTTTATTTACAGAAGAAATAGGGGAGCTTGCTACATGTATTAGAAAGCACAAAAATCTGTATAATAACCCAAAACAAACAAACAAAGTTGAAGATGAATTGGGAGATGTGTTTAGTTATTTATTTCAAATTGCGTTTATGTTAGATGTAAATCTTGATCAAATGTGGTCAAATAATTATAAAAAAGCGTTAAAAAAAAGATACCCGAAAACTGGCAATTTTCTTAAAGATTACACCCAAAAACCGAACCCCCGATAAGTAACCGATCTTAGCTTTTTGATTTTGTTCTATTTGTTTAAATGTATATTCAGCAACAATCTCTGGATTGCAACATAAATGGTGAACCATTGTATTTTCAATATTTTTATTTGCTTTATACAAATCTGTATACAATAAACCAGGTGAAATTAATTTAACTTCTACGTTAGTGTTAGATAACTCTTTATTGATTGCATTAGAAATATACTCAATAGGAAACTTTGAGGCTGCATAAATACTATAACCAGGTATAATTTCTCCATTTGAACCACATCCTGTTATATTATAAATTACTCCACCACCAATTTGATTTGACATTGTATCAATAGCAGAATGCATTCCTAATAAAGTTCCTGTTAAATTTGTATTGATAATTTTATAAATGTCATCTTCATTGAATTTCATAAAATCATCATGTTTATATACAAGCGTTCCTGCATTATTTATCCAATAATCTATATCCCCAAAAGCAACCTTTGTTTTTTTCACAATTAAAGTTGATGAGTTTATTTTGGAGATATCTGCAGGAATGCAGATAATGTTGGCGTTGTTATTTACTTTTAAAATTTCTTTTTTAGCGTGTTGTAATGAATTTAAATTACGAGAATTCATAACAACATTATAATCATTTATTGCAAATTGTTTACTTAAATGAAATCCAAAGCCTTTACTTGCTCCTGTTATTACAACAGTTTTCATTTATAATTTATAATTTATTAATTTGTTAATTTGTTTTCAAACTTAATTTCATTGATTTTCTACATAATGTCTTTAAATCCAAGTTATTTATAAAGTTTGCTCTATAAATACCATATAAATTCAAACAAATCAATACAATCACAATCATAAACGTTCTCAAAAATAATGCTTCAGAATTTTTAGACTTGGACTTAGACTTAGACTTTTTATTTTGAAATAATGTAACAGAGTATAAAACTAACATACATACATTTAAAAAGTAAATAAACATCAATATTTTTAAAGAATTAAAGTTCATTAAAGTATCTAAGAATTTAATTTTTTTGTCAAAAATAAAATATATATCATTAGGAATAAAAGAATTAATAAATACCCAACAATAGATATTATATATGGCCATAATCTACTACCAATATATGAAACGCATGGGTCTAATAATTTTTCATTTAATAAAGATTTATTTTCTGGTTTTGTTAATTCGATTAAAATAAGTTCACTAGCTTCTTTACATAATTTTTCCATTAAATTAATGAATGTTTTTTAATGAGAATGTTTTACGATGAAATGAAGAGATTCCATTTTCTTTAATTGCATTTTTATGATTTTTTGTTAAATAACCCATATTGTTTTTCAAATCATAAATATTTAAAAAATTATTTTCTTCAACAAGAGATTCAATAAATGAGTCTCGTGTTTCTTTGGCTAAAATACTTGCAGCGCTAATATTTGAACACAAAGTATCACCTTGAATAATACATTCATATGGAATATTTTTCCATTGTTTAAAATAATTTCCATCTACTTGAATCTTATCTACTTCTAAATTTAAGTTTTCTAATGCTCTATGCATAGCCAATTGAGTTGCTTGTAAAATATTAATTTCATCTATTTCAATTTCGCTTGCAAATCCAATTCCGTAATCAATACAATAAGTTTTTACAAAATCAAACATTAATTTTCTTTGAATCTTAGAAAGTTTTTTTGAATCTTTCAATAAATTATGGGTTATCATAGGATCCCAAATTACGGCAGCTGCAACAACTGGACCAAACATCGACCCTCTTCCAGCTTCATCAATACCAACATTCATAAATCAAGTTTACTCCAATCTTTTAAGTATGTTTGTATTGATGAATCACTACGAGTCCATGGATAATCTCCAAAAAGAACACCTTCTATGTTTTGATTTTCGCATTCTTTACATATTTCAGGGGAATCGTCAATTATTGTAGATATTCCTAAATTATTACAGAGTTCTGATTTTTTGTAGCTTGTTCCATTTAATGAATAAGAATTTGAGTATAAAATATCTTCAAAACAATTTTTGAAATATCTATTTAATAAATATTCTGTATTATGTTTTGAGGAATAATAAGTTTGTCTTCCTGTTACAATATATAATTTGTGTTTTTTTGACAATTCTTTTATAGATTCAATTGAATGTTTTAGTGGTTTTGTTTCAAATGCTTCATTAGAATTATAATAACCATGAACCAACCATTTTGAGTCGTCTTCATTTAAATTAAATATATCAGAAAAAAGGTAATTATATTTTTCATATTTTTTGTATTTTTTAATATAATTCGGAAGCTTTTTCTTTGCGTATTTATGTAATTGAGGTAACATTGGAAATAAAACTTCATCGAAATCAATAGCTATTTTCGAAATAGTCATAAATATAAAAATAATTATTTTTTTAAATTATTTTTTTATAACACAATAAAAAGATAATTATCTCACATGGCAACAACTGTTAATTATGTAGAACGAACAACGAATGAAAGTTTATATACTGAAATTTCAACTGAAATTGTAAACGCACTAGACCCTAAAAAATCCAAAGAACCTACACAAAAACGATTATGTTTCAACCCACCTGGAGAATGTGATGGAGGAAATTCTAAAAGAACTCATGAAGAAAGAAATAGAAATCCTTCTACTACTGGTAATAATGGTATTAGTTTTACGTATATAAAAGGTCTTTTTGTAGAAACTGAAACAAATAAGCCTCCAGAAATCATTGTATATGTAAGAAACAACGACGGCAAATTAATTGGATTTGCATTAGTATCAAAAATTGAAGAAAATGATAGAATAATTAGAATTAGACTTCCTTCAATTACACCTAAACCCAAAATTAATGAAAAAATTGAAAAAAATAATGAAATATTCGGAAAATATAATAAATATATCGGAAGTAACGAAGAAAGTGCAAAAATCGGAAGTTTCGGAGAAAGTAACCTTTCTTCGATTTCTTCGTTCAAAAGTGGTCCACCCAAAAATTTATCAAATATGAATAATTTTAGGATTGAAAGTATACCAGAAAGTTTATATATAAAAATTATTTGCGGTAGTGGGAGTGCCTCAAGTATTATAGGTTTAATCGAAGAAATTGGAAGAAACCAAAATATTGGGTTTATTTCATTACACGCCTTAAAAGCTCCTATGATGACATATTATGGTCGTTATGAGTTTCAATTTGCAGAAGTAAATCAAAGTCAGCATCCTGTTATTGGAAAATTAACAAATCTTTATAATTTTATTTTTTCGTTAGGAAAATCATTAGAAGAACTTGAAAGTATGTGTTCTACTTTTACAAAAATTATGGGAAAAGGTCCATATAATATTAACAAAATGAAATGTGATATTTTAGAGCTGATAGAATTCAAACTTGTTGAATTAGGTTTATATGATAGTAGTAATAATGCTAATAAATGTTCTCCTTTTTCTTGTGCTGGTAATGGTTATACTATGTATAAAAAAATTGAAAGTGTAGAAGAAAAACAAAGACGAGATGTCAGAAAAAGGAAAGGAGTCTTTGTCGTGACAAATTCAGCAGGACCAAGTCCTGTTAGAAAGACAGAAGAACCACCTCCTGCGCCACAGAACACTATAGCAACTAGGTTGCGGTCAAGGGGTCCCCCCCAATAATATTAAGTGTAATAAAAGTTTAAATATATTTTTTCTGTTGTTTGTATCCATCCTTCAATAACTAAATTTCCATGATGAACGGCTTCGTGACACTTATGACATAATACACACAAATTATTCAATTCATTAGTACCTTTTTTACATCTGTAAATTATATGATGAGTTTCTAATTGTAAATCACTTTTACATACTTCACAATTATTTACAGATAATTTATTATTGTATTTACTAATTTTAGATGATACATTTTTCTTAATATTTTGTAATTCTTTTCTAATAATATTTGCCTCATCTATAAATGATTGATCGTGTATAACATATTTTGCAACTTCAATTCCATAAGAAGTTTCTCCTAACCCATTCAACATCTTTCTTTCAAATGTGAAGATATCATTTTTTTTATCAATTGTTACTGATAGATGTTTTGTCATTAGTTTTGGTTCTTCTTTGATATTTGAACATGATGTTAATTTTGATAAATGAGTAGCAAACACAAATTTGCATTCATTTTTAATTAACCTCTTTATAAAAGTTGAAACAATGCTCATTGCAGAAATGTCTTCTGTTCCTCTACAAGGCTCATCACCTATAATTAATGTTTTACTATCTCCTTTTAATATCGGACGTAATTCATTCATTTCTACAATAAATGAACTTTGTCCTTTATATAAATTGTCATTTCCATTAATTCGTGTAAATAATTTTGTAAATGGTGAATATTCAAACGAAGTTGCTGATACATAGTGTCCACTTTGTGCCATTATTACAGATATTCCAACTGATTTACTAAAACAACTTTTACCAACCCCATTTACGCCGTACAAAATCATACCCATATTGTTCTCATCAAATGATACATCATTTGGAACATATGAAACTTTATTATCTAATCGTTCAACTATAGGATGACGCAACTCTTTGGCATAAATAGAACCTGTATCATTATTGTTTCTAAAAACCGGTTTACAATAATTGTATAATACTGCACATTTAGTTCTACTTTTTGTAACATCAATTTCACTCACAAACTTTGAAACTAAATTTAAAGTCTCACAATACTTTTTGTATAAATCTTGAATGAATTTTTTATATTTTTCTTCAATTAAAGGTTTTAATTTTGTCTCTATTTGTGTTATTTTATGAACAATTGTATTTATAATATCAGATGTAATTTTAACTTTTGATTTTTCATGTTCTAATTGATATGATTTGTCAAACTGTTTTATTTTTTCAGATCTATTTTTAGTTGTAAAAATAACAAATTTTTCAACTTTTACTGTTTCATTTTGTTTTGTTTTGATGATATTATTTAATTTAACAACTTCTTCATAAAATTTTGCAGTATTGAAATCCAAATCAGTTTGTAGTTGGTCAATTTCTTTACTAAATCCTTTTTGTAATAAATTTTCAACGTTTTCAATATCTAAACCTTTTGTAAATTCTTTCAAATAGGATTTAAATTTAGATTCATGGGATTGCTTTGGATATAATTTATAAAGTTCTAATATATTGATATAACTTTGATTTAAACTTGAAATATATTGATGATGTAATTTACCATTAATCATTGTTCTGTGAAGTTTTTCAATATCTACAATATTATTTAATATAGATTCATATGAAGTATATGATGATTTCATATCTTCAATATCGTTATATATCTTACTTAGTTTTTGAATATCTGTTATTGGATGACACAAAAGTTTTTCTAATAAACGTTTCCCCATACTTGTGCTGGTATGATTCAAAATTGAAAATAATGATCTTTCACTATTAATGATATTTAATTGTTCCAAAGCATTATTATGAACAATCAAACCTATGTCTTGAATTTCTTCAGGATATTTTAGTTCTTGAGTATAATTTCTATTATGTTCAATACAAAAATTTATCAAAAATGTGATTGAAATAGAAACTTCTGGTTTATATTCTAAATTGAAAAATTCAATTAAAGTCATATTGTTCCTGATTTCATAGATATCACTAAGAATCTCATTTTGGTATACTGGATTTTGAAACTCTTTATATTCTTGAATACTATATATATGAACTAGAGGACATTCAATTATTTTTTGAACAGCCTCAACTTTTTCAAAAATTGTATCATATACAATTATCACTTCTTTTGGTTTGTATGTAGACAATATTCTATATAGATCTTCTTTTGGGTCAAGAGATGGATTTGTTCCTAGTAATGTATACAAACATTCTCCAATTGACAAATCGATAAGTGATATACCAAAAATATAATCAGATGCATAACTTGTAAAAATACAGCAAATAAAGTGATTTGTATCACTTACAGAATCTACATATGTTCCAGGGCTATAAACATTTTCAATAAATCTGTTTTCATTATTTTCAGATTGAGATACTATAATTAAAGTGTATCCTTTATTAATTAATAAATTAATATGTTTATCAATCGTGTACATTAAAATCCCAACCATATTAGGATTATATTTATCAAGTTTGGGATTATTTTTATTGGACTTTGTAAGCATAAAATTAAGAATTAATGAAATTTCTGGAGCTTTTCCTATAACTTTTTCATTTTCTGGATATGAATAAATTTCATAAAAATTACCTTTTTGATAAATAACTACAGAGTCTTTTCCATATTTTTGTTCTGCATTATATTGTTTTTCAAAATAATCATCAAGAAGTTTCTTTTTTTTTTGATCATCATCAAATAATTTCATACTTTAAAAAGTAAAAAAACCTTTAAGCCATTAATCAGATGCATCATTGAAAAACATAGGTTGTTTTTGTTGGGTTGAAATACTATCATGGGGGGTTATTGAAACTGTTTTTGTTTCTGCCTCATTTGGTTGGAAAAATGATGGCTTTTGAGTTTGAGTTTGAGGTTGAGCAAATTGGGGTTGAGGCTGAGGTTGAGGTTGAGGTTGTGCAAAAGGAACATTTGTTTCACTTGAGAATGGTTCTGTAGCTTCGGGTTCTGGTTCATATTCCTGTTCGTCTTCTGGTTCAGGGTCGTCTTCTGGTTCTGGGTCGTCTTCCTGTTCTGGGTCGTCTTCTGGTTCTGGGTCGTCTTCCTGTTCATCTTCCTGTTCGTCTTCTGAATCGCTTTCTTCTAAGTTTTGTCCTAAATAGTTTTGAAGAATATTTTGAAAAGGAAGTAAATCTGAAATAGTTAGTTCTATAGCATCTTTAATGAGAAATATTATTTCGGGTTTGGTTTTTTTAACAGGATCTCTACCGTTCTTTTTAATACTGAAGTAATCAGGATTATAATAAAGGGATTCTGCAACATTGATGTAAAGTTTATGAATAAAGTCTTCACATTTTGGCATAGTAATGTTGATATTTTTTCTTCCTTTTTTCATTTTTATTGAACTTAAGATTTTTACATTTGTAATAAAAATTGCTGCCAAAAGGTCTGTAAACCATTCGCAGTCATCTAAAATTTGTGTTGTCACTTCATCTATTTGAAGTTTATTCCAAAACTGAATTTCTTGAAGACTTGATTGAAAGTTTTTCAAAACATCATTTTTATTTTTTATAGAATCATTTTGAATATTATAAAGAGATTCAATTTTTTTAAAAACTGGTAAATATAAAACATTAATAAATTGTTTAGTGTATTCATTTTTAGCATCTACAAGTATAGCATTTTTATCCATATATATGATACATAATATTTTTAAACATTAAAAATACCGAACTATTTCACCAAGATATAAATAATCTGTTTCCTTGTGAAACCGAATAAGAAAATCCTCCTTTTTTCAATTTTCTACAAATATATAGTAATGCATGTTCAAAATTATATAAAGGAAGTCCAAATTGAATTAATGGAATATATACTTGAATTGAATTAAAGCCAATATTGTTTTTATTTTCAATCTTTTTATAAACTCCTTGAAGCAATTCTTTGTAAATTTTATGATTATCTTCTTTTTTTTGTTTATTTCTTTTATTTAGTTCTGAAGCTTTTAACATACATTATAAATTAAAAGAATGCGGTTTTTCAAACTAAAATATATAAAATATACTGTAAAATGTTTTTTAACAAATCTCCTGAATACGAAAAAATAATTTTTCATAACGCAATAAAAACACAGGATGGTAAGTATTTCATAAAATTCGATAAAGAAGGTGATGAAATTTTAGGTCAATTTACTCCTAAAATAAAAATAAATTCAATAAAAGAATCTTCAATAGATGTAAAAATCTCAAAGAAAGAACATATTGAATTTATTAAAGAAATTGATGATTTTGTTGTAAATGCTTGTAAAGAACATAAACAAAACTGGTTCAATAATGAAGATATAACTGATAGTTATGTTGAACAAGCATTTATGTCAAGTTATAAAAATATTAAAAAATCTGAAGAAATTACTTTGAATTTAAGAATTGCTAAAGATATTCAAATTTTTTCAAAATCAAAAGAAGAAATTGATTTAAAGAAAATTAATGAAAATTCTTTAATATCATTTATTTGTCAAATAGAAGGTATATGGTTTACAAAAACACGATTTGGTGTAACATGGAAAATACGCCAAATAATGGAACATGATGGTCCGCCAATTCCAAAGTTTGGTAAATGTTTAATTGAAGATGAACCAGAAGACGAATTGGATAATGTTTTCCCTGACCAGTAAAATTTTTTTAGAATAATACTATAAAGTATGGAATGTTCTAAACAAGTTATTGTTGCCCTTTTAGTAATTGCTTTAGTTTATATGTTTTTAACATGTAATAACATAAATGTATTAGAAAAATTCTCACCAATTGAAAGCACCCCTCAAGTTGCAGCACCATCTAAATCCAAAGCACAACCAGTTGTAAGAAACCGCCAAACTCCTCAAAGAGCACAAGCTGTTAATAAAACACAAAAAAGTAATTTAGATATCAAACCTTATTCTGGTGATTCAAATCATTTAAATCTTACAAATCCAAATGAAAGTAAAATAGAACTTGGTGTATGTGGTGGAGATAATGGAGCCTTTTTATCAAGCAACCTTTTACCAGCTGGTAGTAATATTACTGACAAAGACGAGAATTTTTCAGAGTTTTCACCTGCTAATCTAAAAGGTAAAAACTTTATAGATTCAGCCAAATTCTTATTGGGAACACAATCTCAAACATTAAGAAATGCTAGTCATGATATTAGATCAGAACCTCCCAATCCTCAAAAAGAAGTGTGTGCATGGAATAATACAACAATTTCCCCTGATATGCATAGAAGATTATTAGAAATCGGAACAGGTTAAAAGAGTTTTCAATTTTTTAAAGCTATTATCAAAAATGTATTCAGATGTATGATATAAAGACATTATGGGATCAATCTCAATCTCAATCTCATATAATTCATTGTTTATTATTGTCAAGTCATAATTTATATAATCAAGTGTTTTGTCTATGAATTTATGTCTTTCTTTTTTTCTTTCAAAACATGTAACAAATTTTTTAATTTCTAAAGGATTTTCTATATTTATACAAAACTTTATAGAAAAGTCTTTAAATCTTAAGTATGACATAAATTTATTCTCTTTTTTAATTATCAAATTAGTGTCAATAGATTTTCTGTTACTATTTTTATCAAATAAATCAATAGTATGTATAACAGTTTCTTCAAAATTTTCTTGTAAAAACTTTAAACATTGTTCAAATTGATTTTGTTTTACAGAAACTCTAAATTCTAATTCAACATTTCTAAAGTTTTTATACAATTCAATATTTTGAATTTCCATAAAAATAAACTAAGTTATTGTTTTAAGCAATTTAAAATTATAAAGTTTAAAATAAAATATGACACAATTAAGAGACTATCATAATAAAGTAAAATTTAAGTTATTGCATGAATATATTACATATTTGCAAGAAAATGATTTGAATGATACTATTTTTGATATAGGAGTAGGTCGAGGAGGTGATATGCATAAATGGAACAAATGTGGTGTTCAAAATGTTTATGGAATAGACCCATCTAAAGCATCTATATTTGATGCTATAAAAAGGTATAAAAATATAGAACATCTAAAAAAACGAAATTATAAATTTTTTTTTTATAGAAAATCAGAAGGATTTTTAAATATTTTCAATAAAAAGGTCAAGCAAGAAATTAACAAAGTAAATATAATTTCATGTATGTTTGCATTTCATTACTTCTTCATGAATGATTGGGCGTTGTCCTCATTTTTTACAAATTGCAATACTATCTTGGAAAAAGATGGGTTTATCTTAATAACTGTTCCAGATGGTAATGTTATTACAAATTTACTTCAAGACAAATTAAATTATCAAAATAATGCAATTAAGATTGATAAAGCTGAATATAAATGTAAAGGTTTAGGGGATGCAATAGATTTCTTTTTAAGTGATACAATTTATTTTGGTGAAAAACTTGTGAGTAAAGAGTATTTGGTATTTTATGAAACTTTAAAATGTTATGCTGATAAATATGGATTTAAAATAATTAAAAATACAACATTTCATGAATATATTGTACCTGAACTAGAAGACAACGATGATATAATAGCAAGTGGTATCAATAAAATTTATGTTTTACAAAAACTTTAAAAAATTTTAATAGTATCTTCAATAAGTTGTTGATCTAATTTACTTAATTCTTGATATTTAATTATTGTATTATGGGCTGCTTTTTTACAAACCTCATGAATATCTGAACCTGAAAATGAATTAGATTTTTCTGCCAAATTTTTAAAATTCAAATCAAAATCTTTTAGATGAAGTTTAAAAATTTCTTCACGTGTTTCTTCATCAGGAAGATCGATTTTAATGTGCAGTCTCATACGTCTTTTTAAAGCTTTATCTATATTTTGTAATTTATTAGTAGCTCCTATAAATAGAATTTGTGGATCTCTTTCGTTAATTCCATCTAATAATGTAAGCATTTGTGTTTTCAAACCTGTAACGAAGCTTTGATCTAAAATGTTGCGTTCTCCGAAGAATCCATCAATTTCGTCTATAAATACAACACATGGTTTTATTTTATCGCAGAATGTAAATAAACCATTTAATATTTTAGAACTTTCTCCATACATTTTGTTTTCTATTGTATTTATAGTAAAATTTAAGAATACACCATCAAGATGTTTTGCAATGGCTTTTGCAAACATAGTTTTCCCTGTTCCAGGTGGTCCATATAATATTATACCATTAGGAGGTTTTAAAAGACTCTGTTCTTCGTATATAGATTTATCTTCTAATGGTTTAATGATTGATTGATGTATTTCATCTTTGACATTTTGATAACCTTTAATGTCATTAAATGATACATTTATATCATCAGGGCTTATTATATTATGTAAATGTGTTTGTTCGTGATTACTTAATAAATTTTTATTAATTCCTAAAGAACGTAGTAATTGCAATTTATTTTTGTCTAAAACATTGTCCATCATTTCAAATTGACCCGATTGTTTCATTATTTGAATAGTAACAATATATGATAAATACGAACCTAAAAAAAGTAATAAAACCCTTTCAATAAAAAGTCTTGTTCGAACCATTCTTTAATTTTCCAAATAAGAAATTAATAATATTCAAACTTAAAGACTTTTTTTGTTATATAATCAATGAATACTGGATTTAATAACTTAATACATAATGATGAAAATGATAACATTTTACAAAATTTAATCTTCCAATTAATGGAGTCTGCAATTGATTCCGCAACATTTTATGCAAAGTCTTCAGGAAGAGATAATTTATCAGGAATGGATATGATTTACGGTCTTCAATATGAAGCACACCAGTTTTTAAACAGACCAGTTAATAACTCTCACCCACATTATGACCAATCTGACGAGTCTGATTCCGACCAATCTGACGAGTCTGAGTCTGATTCTGATTCGGACGATATTTTTACAAAATCTACAGAAAATATAGAAAAAATAAATTTGATGAATCATTATCATGATACATGGGAATTATGGAATCCCGAAAATGAAATAGAGAAACTTTTAAAGAAAAGTGTTGATCTCTGTATTTTAAAATATTAAGCGTCTATTCATAAATTTTTTTTTAATGTTTATATTAAATGGTAGAAACTGAAGAAAAACCTAAAGTAGTTAAAGATCCTCCTTCATCAACTAACAGAAATAATGTAACATTTAAAGAAAACAAAGCAATTACAAAGGACAGTGATTCAAAAACACAATCTAAAGGCGTATTTGATTCATTAAAGAAAAATAAGAAAGTTTTATTTATTGGTATTGTTTTAATTACCTGCATTGTTGGATATCAACTAAAATGTAAACTAAAGAAAAAGGGGCTTAAAACTGAAGTAGGTGGTTCAACCCCTTCAACCGGTGCTTCCGAATGAACCTACTCCTCGTGAAGAATTCTCAAGTTTTGAATCGATTGCATTAGCGTTATACCATGGTCTCATTATAAGTTGAACGCATTTATTTGGAAGTTCTAATTCTTTAGCTTCTGGATCGATTTTAATTAAAGCTGCGATTATAGGACCTCTATAAGACTGATCTATAATACCAACACTATTGGCTAACATATATCCTGTTTTTGATAGTGAACTTCGTGGTACTAGATCAAAGTAATATCCATGGGGTGGTTCAACTGATACACCAGTTGAAAAAAAAGTTACCATTCCAGATTTTTTTGTTTCTTCTATTAGAGTTAAATCCCATCCAGAATCACTACAGTGTGCTTTCGTTGGACATACAGAGTTTTCATTTAGTAGATTATATTTAAATTGAAGTCCTACTGGATAAAGAGGTTGTAGCATATCTAGTTTTACCTGATATTTATTAAAAAGGTCAATTGCTTCTGACCCTTTCCACATAATTTTATATTTTAGTTTTTTGTTATCTGTTTCATGAATTTCGCACATAAGATTTGTGCTTTCCGCAATTACATTTGCAGTTTTTTCACTTTCTACAAATAGTTCTGCGTTCATTACACAATTTTGCATTGAATAATTGAGATTTACAATATAGTCATCCATTTATTTATATAAGTTGTAAATTTCCTTAAATATTTTACTAAATAGCCATAGGTGCTTTTATTGTGCCATGTGAAGTATATTCATTAATTTTAATCCATTTTGAATCAAAATTATTTAGATCATTAAAAGATAGTTCTTTTTCAATAACTAAAGAGCACCATTTCAAAGGAACCTTTTCTAGTTGTTCAATACATTGTTTTACATGATTTTTATAAATATGTGCATCTCCAATACAAATACTTAAATTTCCTGGCTTTAATTGACAAATGTTAGCAATTATATAACAAAGTAAAGCACTAGAAGCAATATTAAAAGGTAATCCTAAAAATACATCTGCACTTCGTTGATACATTTGACATGAAAGTTTTTCATTTTCAACATAAAACTGATACATTACATGACAAGGAGGAAGATTCATTTCTTTCAAATCGGGTGGATTCCAAGCTGACATAACAATTCTCCTACTAAATTTATTTTCATTAATTTCATCAATTATATATTTCAGTTGGTCAAATCCACAATTTGTATAGTCCTCATTCATAGATGTATAAGACCCGCCAAAATGTCTCCATTGCCATCCATAACAAGGACCTATATCCCTTTCTTCCCTACTAATTCCAATTGAATCCATATATTCACGAGTTGAATTTCCATCCCATATATGAACATTTTTATCAATAAGATTATTTACATTTGTATCACCTTTAAGAAACCATATAAGTTCTTCAATAACCCCTTTGTGATATACTTTTTTTGTTGTTAATAATGGAAATTCACTAGAAATATCAAACGTTAAATATTTACCAAATTTACTAATCGTTCCTGTAGAAGTCCTATCTTGTCTATGATTTCCTGTAAACAAAATACTTTTCATTAAATTTAAATAACGAATCTCTTGGTGTTCTTTCTTTTTCTTGTAAAAACAAAAACTTCCAAAGTTTTCCTTTTTTTCTTCTACTAAATAAAAATCTTCCAATGTTAGATTAAGAAACTTATCACAATCAAAAGATTCATTCAATTTTGTAATATATATTTCATTTACCATTTTTTGTTTCACGCACTGTAAATACAAATCTCGTCCTCCAATACAGAAAACTTTATTGTATTCTGTAGTATTAAGCGATGACAATAATTCATTAATGTTGTTATAAACAAATATATAAGATTCTTCATTAAAGTCTTCACTTTTTAATGTATTAGAAATAATATAAGCATGTCTATTTTTACTAAATATTTTACGAGGCATTGTTTCAAAAGTATTTTTACCCATAATTAAAGCATTAGGACCTTTTTCACTTGTTACATTTTTGAAATACTTCTTGTCTTCAGAAATGTTCCATGGTATATCACCATTTTTTGACATTCCATTTTCAGAATCCAAACAAACAATTAAAGATAACATTATTAAAATTAAAACTTTTTTTTTCTTTAAACTCTAAACTTTTTTTTGTTTATATATTTTACAAAGCAATGGCCAAAGGACCCAGTTCTGAAATGACTCGAATGTTAATAATTCAAATTGTCTACGTATTCCTCTTTGCATTCATCATGCAAAGTCCTACTGTATACAAATTCACTGATTCATTCATCCCTGCTGAATTAGTAAGATCTAACGGTACCCCTAGTGATATCGGTTTAGCTATTCATGCTACCGTATATGTATTCTTAGTTTTTGTATTCTCTCAAGCTATGGCTTCTGGAAAAAAGAACTAATTTAAAAAAATGAATACACTTATATTAAATGTCTAAACGTAAAATTGAAGACTTGTCAACTATATTAGATAGTTTAAACATAAATTCAAAAAAACCAAAGTATGCAACAACATTTTACAAGAATGTCTTTAATACAAATACTATTCTTGTGAAATCATCATATTCTTACGAAGATGTTTGTAGTATATTAAACACCCACGATGATGAACTTGAAGCAAAATTCATAAAATTTATTAAAGAAAATAATGAAAATATTTCAATTTATAAAGAAGAATCAAATTCTGTAACAAAGGTCAAATAATATTCATTTAATTTAATGAATGACACAACTAAAGAATTAGAAAGTTTGAAAGAAAAGCTTTTTACAGGAGAAACCAAGTACACAATTGGTCTTATTTTTATTTTTGCTAATATTGCAGCATATTTTCTTAATATGAGAAAAATTAAAGTTCATGATAAATATTCAATACTTATTTTACTGGTTTTCATCTTCATCGGAAGAAAGATTGTCTAAATGAATTATGTGTGCGATTTCATTCAATTGACTTAATATCATATTGTCTATTAAATACATAGTAAGTGTTTCACATCTTTTGTTTGTTAAAGCAAAGTTCTCATACATGGGATCTATTAGAAAATTAAAGTTTCTTTTTAATTCATAAGGTTCCATATTTTGAACTTTTGCAAAAGCATAAAAGATTTCGGAATAAAGTTTTGTCCAAAAATATAAAGAAATTTGACTATTAAATAAAGTTTCTTTACATTCTTGTCTATTCATTTTTTATTAAATATTTTAATTGTTTAAATGGAAAAACAAATTGAAACTCAAATGCACAAAGCTTTTTGGGATCTTATAAGCAATGACTTGAGTAGTGAGCCACAAAAGTTTGAACACTTAATAATACTTATTAATGAAATAAAAGAAAAATTAAAAAGTTTTACTCCAAATAATAAGCAATTAAAAACAGAAATCGAGGAAGCTTTAGACCCAGAATTTTTGAAAAATATTTTTGAAAATAAAGCTTTAGAACCGACACACTTTTTTAATTTGATATTGTTTTTAATAAAAAAACTAAAAGATTATTGTTCTCCAGAAAGAGATTCTGATGTAAAACTCTTTGAAACAGAAACGTTTTCAAAATTAAATGATACTTTAATTATTTATTCTGAATTTATTCCTTGGTTTTTTAAAGAATTATATAAACACCTTGATTTTATACAAAATGATATTAATCAGTTTTTAAAGCAATTACCATAAAGAGTACAATATTCACAATTTGGGACAATAAATCTTACAGGTGGATGATTATGTTTTACACTTTGTTGAGCGTTAACTATTTCGATACACTTCTTATCAATAACAGTTCTTATCTTTTTCATAGACAAAGCAACATAGTCCATTATTTAATTATACTTTTTTGGTCTTTAAGTCTTGATTTGGGTCTTTGTATTTACTATTTAATTCATTTTGAGTTATTTCATTATTATGTTTCTCGTTGTATAAACTCATGGAATTTCTGTATCCACTTGCTATATACGTTCCACTTAAAAAATGATGTTCTCTTATTTTATTCATTAGTAAAGCATCATTAGAAGGCAATTGAAATTGAAGTAAATATTCATCTGGTTTCTTTGGAGTTGTGTTTGAAGTTTTCATTAAATTATATTTTATAAAAAAAATGAACATTTGTGTTTCTTCATATGATGAAAACCAACTAAAAGGAATAACAAGAATAATCAAAAAGAAATATATTAATTCTTATGATTATGATTCTTTCCTAAATACAATAATCGAATCGTTTAAATCGTATGAAATTATACAAAAACTATCACCATATAAAAAATCTAAAGACTCTGATGTTAATTTTTGTATAATTTGTAAAACTTTTATTACAAAAAACCAATGTTTTAGAACAACACAATGTAATCATGTTTTTCATAAAAAATGTCTTGATAAAATGATTATCAACTATAACTTTTCTAGTTGTCCTCATTGTTTAAAATCTTTCAACTAAGATCTAATATTTTATAAATATTTTGTTGTTCCTTCTTCTTTAGTTTTGTTAATACTCCATTTTTTTTATAACACTTAGCTTCATAAATACATTGTAGTTCATCTAAAGAATTTACATTATACATTTGAAAAATATTTAATGTTGTTTTTTTTCGTGTTTGACAATTTAATATTTTACTTATAATTGACCCAAATTTTACCGTTTCAAGCGGATAACAATTATATGAAGAGTTTAAAATACTTTGGCATATAACATATGGTATAAAATCCCAATCTGCATTTTTGTACATATATGTATGTAAAATATCACCATAACATACATCTAATGAGTTTTTTAACAAAATTTTATTAGTTTTACATTTTGTTACATAATTTTCATGAATCATAGGCGGAATCGAAAAAATATCTAAAGACCCATTAGTTATCATTAAATCCATATTAGTTCGTTCCTTTGAAAATACTTTATTTACAACACTATAAATTGAAGTCAATAATTTATCTTTACTATCTTTCATAAAATTATTTTCCAATTGTATAAACAATTGTCTAATATCATTCTCATTTTGTTTCAATATAGTTTTGATTTTTGTTTTATTTATTTTTTTCGATTTTGTTTTGAAATATTCTTGAATTAGATTCTCATTTGGAATTTCAATGTTTATAACTTTATATTCATTTGTCAAGCTAGGAACATAATTTTTTATACTGCTAGTTAACACAAATTTCATTTTTGGAAACATATCAAATAATATCTGAAACTTTTGTTTGTCTTCTTCGGTATCTTCCAATATTATCACATTTTTCATAAAAAAATTAAATCCATAAATTTTTTGTATTTCTTCCTTTATATTTTGAACCGACTTTTTATTCTCATTGTCGTATATTATACAGTTATAATCATTTAAACTTTCCTTCCAAAAAATAGTTTTTCCACTTCCAATAGGACCATAAATAAGTATAATATTATCCTCTTCTGAATTTATATAATCTAAAAACTTTTTTTTATTTTCTTCATTTCCTAGCATATAGTTTTATAGTTTTTATTCTTTAAGGTTCAACTTCTTCCTCATTGATATCTTCATCAACAAATGAAAATCCTTGTAGTTGTTTGTTAGGAAACATACGGATTTGAAGAACTTTCCATGTTACTCCAAATTCCTTTGCTACAAAATATATACCAACTAATTCTGCAATAACTTGAATACTACAACCTTTTGTAATTTTATTTGTTGAAATTAAATTATTCCCAGAAGCATCATAAATTTCACCTTGAAATTCCCCTTTGTCATTACAAGGAAACTTCATTTTCATTAATGGAGGGAATTTCTCATTTTTTTTCAACGATTTCTTATACAGTTCTTCAATAACTTCAGATTTAATGTCTTTCTTAAACCATTGTTTACTGTTATTTACAGCATTATTTACCATATATGTATCAAACCCTTCAAGAAATGTTCTAAAGTCGTTTGTTTCTTTATCTTTTAGTGATAAATCAATGTTATATTTTGTTCCGTAATTAGTTTGATAACTTGAAACCCCAAACGGAATATAACATTTAGGGGTTTGAATTGTTAGTTTAGATTTATTATGGTTGATATAAACAGATTGCCCACCCATATTGTTGATTTTTGGTTCAGAGAAAGAGAGGTCATTATAATCAAAATTTTTATAATCGCTTACAATATTCATTAATTTATTTAGTAGTTAATTCTTTAAACTCTTTCTATATATATTTCATTTTGAACTCTAATAAAATACTTATAGGATATTTTTCAAATGTAAATGAACTAGAATCAATATCAGTCTTTTTAATTACAGTCCCTCCATATTTTTTGAATGATATTGTTAAAACATTTAAACTCTTTTCTATAGGATTGAAAATATATGTCTTTTCATCAAAGTCTTTTCCTTTCATAGGTTTTATATGACCCGCCGATTGCCCTGAATTGTCGTAGTATATAATTGCAAACATCTCATGAGAACCTACATTATCAGATGAATGAAGACGACCCCCAAATTCATAAATGTCAAGAATGTAATATATTTCATCATTGTTCATTTTTGGAAAACTAATACCTTTAAGTTCCACAGAATGAATATTTTCATATCGTGGAAATCCTAAATCATTTAATTTTACTTTTATTTCCAAATCTTGAGTTATTTGAGTTTGGAAATCTCTAAAATCAAGTAATAAATGTTGAGTATAAAATTTAGATTCAGGTTGTTCAAAATTTGTTAAAACTTCAGAATACATTTAAATTATATATTATTAAATTTTCCATCTATTTTTACACTTGACACACGTTATAAAATTAGTCATTGGCTCATCAGCACTTCTAGTTTGTAAACTGTAAAATGTAGTTTTTTGAGACCCACATTTTTTGCATTGAAAAATACCTTCTTCTATTTCTTCCTCTTTAAACGTTTCACAATCTTGAAATGTTGCAAGATCTTTACCTTTTATATCTTTGTTTTTTATTTTTTCTTGTATTTTATTTAATTTACAAAGATTTAACACATAAATAGATTTTACTTTATATACTTTTGTAAAATTTGTGCTTTCCCATGAAGCAGATATGTTATTTAAATTAGCATAACGTATCGCATAGTTATATATACTTTTCTCAATATTTTGAGAAATTTTTTCATCTATTATTTTTGAAATATCATTTAATGTTTTCATTCTTACATCATTCATAACATATTTAAAATAATATTATTTAAGTTTATTATGTTTGAATTTAAAGAAGTTTCTAAAGACTTTTTTAGTATTACTTTGAATAAAGAAACTGCACAATTTAGTCTTAAAAACTGTAATATTGTAGATCCACCTTTTTGTCATAATGATAAGTGGTATCTCACAATACCCTTAACTCCAGAACTTACTAAAAATCTCGAATATGTTCAACAACTTTCACCAATTAAATGCTCATTTAAGAATTTTATAAAACCTAATTGTCTTTTATTAAAATGCAAACAACTTGGTAAACAAAACCAATTTTTAACAAAATTTACAAAACATTCTAGAAATATTTCTTACAATCAGATTTATGAAAATGATGTTGTAGACACAATTGTTATAAATTTAATTGGTATTTATAAAAACTTTATGCAATTTACCGTTAAAGAAATTAATTTAAAGTAATTTTTTATTAATATTGTAGTCTATGCTTGACACCTATTTATATGATCCAAATCAAGCTAAACTTGAGTTATTAGTATCTTCTGGATTGTCAATATTAATAACAGGAATGCCTTTATGTGGCAAAAAAACTGTAATTAAGGAAATTTGTCACAACTTGAAAATAAATTTTACATTACTTAATTTTGAATTGGGTCTTGAAAAAAATATAGAAACGTTGTCAATGTTATATAACGAATCATTTCATTTACGAATACGGCATATTATTATTCTTTATAATGTTGAAAAAATCAATTTAAAAGAACAGAAGAATATTTCAAGATATCTAAACAGATTTAATAAATTTATTCAAAAAATTTTAATAACAACAAAATTTAATTTAATTCAACAAACATTTTCTAAATATTTTTTAATTTATTTTTTTAAGAATTATGGAAAATATGAAGAATCAATAAATATTTTTTGTAAACAATTTAATATAAAATTTGAAAATAAAAGAAAGCTATTTGTAATTCAAACATTTCAAAATATTTTGAAGTATTCAAATGAAGATATTAGAAATATACTTTATAATTGTATAAAAATTAATTTTGATATTCTTTTATTTTATCATGAATCAATAACATATTTTAAAAATGAAAAACAAGTCTATACAATCATATCAAAAGCTGCATTATGTGAACATTTAAGTAATATTGGGAATAAAAAAATGTATTATATTGAACATTTTTTATTTTTTCTAAAATATGGAACTTTATTCAATATTAAGTGATACACAAAGTCTTGAAGACTTACAACACCGTTTGCAAGACCAAAATGTTATACAAAAAAGTTTAAATATATTAAAAACCAAATGTAAAAATTCAAATTTTCATAATGAAGTTTATGCAAAAATATTTCTTTCTTCATTTCTTTTTGTTATTGTACCAGATGAATATTTTCAAAATATTTATTTTGCTAATTTAGCTGCTGATCTAATAATAAATACAAATGATTATAATTTAGAAAACTATTCTAAAAAATTTGAAGAATATAAAAATGAACAAATTGAATTATTAGAAAAAGAATACTCAACTCAATATATAAATTTACGTTCTCTAAGAACAACATATGATTTCTTAAAATGTGGTATTGATCTTCAAACCAATCTTACACAAATAGCACACAATTATTTCAATAAATAAAATAAACAATGAACTGTAAAGTAATCGATTAATGAGGATGTTACATTCTGTTGTCTTGTGAGATTGGCGAAACATGTGTACATCAAACAAACAAAGTATCCTTTTTTAATGTTACTATGGTGGATAATGTCATTTCTTAAACTCATTATGAATGTCAAAATAAATACAGAATGAAACAAATCTGGAAATTTCAATTCGTCAAAAACTTTCATTAAAATTTTGGTCCATGTTACAAACGATAAAATTATTACCATCTTTTCAAACGATTGAGATGTGGTATTTTTTTTGAGAAACAATAACAATGACAAAATACTTATAAACATATATATGAATGAAAATTGAGAATAGTCAGGCAATACAATTTTATTATTAAATTCTTTTTCAATTGATATCCAGAATAGGAAAAAAGGTATTAAATGATATAACTTTAACATACTATATTTAAAAAAATAAATTTAATATATTAAAATAATGATTTTATATAGAAAATTAGTAAATGTATTAAACATACCATCAGAAAAACCAAAATTGCAAAATACTCTTCCTCCTGAAACACCTCCTATTCGTAATAAAAAAGGTCCTTTTTGTATTAGAGCATTTTGTGAATTAAACGATATTGTTGATTTTACAGGATTTGATACTGATTATAAAATAAGTCAAGATACACAAGATATTTGTGATAGTTATGCTAAAGGACATAGTGATAAAAGATGCTCACGTGCAGTGATTTCTATAGTTCCTATTGATGATATTCAACATTGTGAAAGACATATAATTTATCATAATCAAATTACAGAAGCTACTTCTATTTTTTTCCCTTAAGGAATTTGCAATTGTTCTAGCAATTTGTAATCTTCCATATAACCAGATGCAATTCTACCATTACATTCAAATGCAGGAACACCTTGTAATCCTAGTTCCTGGAATTTCTGCTGAGCAGCAGAATCTACTTCTATATCAAGATATTCAATTGTAACCTTTTCTGAAAGTAATGTTGATTGATTTACATGCTCTCTCATTTTGGTAGTCCATCCACAACCTTCTCTACCAAACATACTTATAGTAGGGGTTGCTGCATGACCCTGCATCATTTCAAATCTATTTTTTGTTTTACAATTTCTAAAAAGAATAAAGATTGAAACCATCATTATTCCAATTAAAATCATATTTTGGGAATCACCTTTTTTACCTTTATTGTTTTTTTTATTATTTCCTTTATTATTATTTGCCATTATAATAATAAAAGAAAACTTTTTTATAGAATTTTGATATTATACAATTCCATATCAGACAAATTAAAATTATATTTTGAAGAATATAAATTTTATTCAATAATGGATTAAAATGTTTCCTCCACGATCCTGTTGAATGATAATCCATAAGTTCTTTAGAGAATGAGTATTCAATTAAATGATGACTTGAATATTTCATTACATCTGTAAATATTCCAGGTCCAGTTAATTCAAATGTTAATGCAGGTTCATAATACTCTAAATACTTTTCATTATAAAAATTAAAAATAATTTCATCAATAAGTTTTTTCAAAAATTCATTATTCTTTTTTGCATAAAAAATACTTTGTCTGTATTGAAAAAAACGAGGATGATCAATAATTCTAAAAAAATATTTACAACAATAGCATATATATATAAAATATCCATCATTTATTGATGGAGATTCTTTAAATAAAACAACTTCATTATTTTCAAATATACTCAAGTAGTTCATAAAATTAGGCTTTAATTGAATATCTATATCTATATATAATCCTCCATTTAAATAAATGTATATATATCTCCAAAAATCTAATTTATGTATCTTATTTGGTAAATCTTTATATGTTTCACATGCATTAAAATTTTTTATTGTTGTACAGTATTCTAAAACAGTTTCCCATAATTCGTCATCTGTAAAACAATTATACAAAACTTTATAAAAATATTTCATTTCACAAGTTTTATAAGTTTGAATAATTTCTATCATATAATTATAATGGAAAAATCATCTTGGGCCGATATTGCCGACGAAGAAGAGGAAAGAATTCTTAATTATTGGAAAAAACTTTACTTATTTATTTTAAAACATTCATAATATTTTTTGAATAATCTTTTTTATTTTGTTTTTCTAAAATTTCTATTAAAAATACAAAAGCTTTTATTTGATTTTCTTTTTTTATTACTGCTTGATTACTTATATCATATATTATCTCAGGAGCTTTGTAAGCATCTACATCGTTACTTCTTAGTATAATATATATAAGTGACCAAAAAGCACACATACCATTACTATTCTGAACACAATATAATGGTCTTAATTCGTTTCTTGTATGAGCTTGGATTTTAAATTTATTCAATGAAAAACGTTCTTTTAAAGTATGAATTACATATTGATAAATCATATTATACTCATGAGGAAACAATTTATTACAATCCAATGATTTATATATATCTGTTTCTCCTGTTTGATCATATAAATCAATTGTATATGATTTCATATCAATTACACCAGCAATACAATGCGCAAAATTTTCTGTTATGGAATATACTAAAAATACAACTTTTTCCTTAGTTCTCCATTTAAAAAAATCACTAAAAAATTTATTATTGCAAGGACATTTTATTGTACAATCACATAAATACATTGGTGTTTTTACAAAAAAACAGTTTTTAGGTAATAGTTTTTGAAACATTTTTATAGATTCATGAATAGTTTTGAACGAAAAAAGTTTATCGTAATTCATTTTATTTAATTTTTATTTTTTTCTAAAATTGTTATTATTTTATTTAGAGTTACTACTGATATTCCATGTTGTTGGGTTAAAAATTTTTTATTAACATCCAAATTCATGTCATTGTTTAAAACAAAAAAAATAAACCCAGAAGTTATAGCAGCTGGGGTTTTGCCTATAAACTCTTCAACAAATTCCATTTGATTAGCAAGTTTCCTTACTTTTTTTATCAAACTTTTCTCTTTGTCTTTTTGAAGACCTAGTACATTCGAAAATCTTACAATTAGATCGTTAGGACATATAAAAGATTCTTCCGTCTCATCTTCAATAAGATTGTAAAATACTTTAGATGTACTATTAATCACAGAAATCTCCAAATTAAACATATCAGCTATTTCCTTTGAACTTCGTGATACTTGAGAGACTTTACATGAATGCATCACACAACAAGCAATAAGCCCTTGCCTTACTTTACCCCTTGATAATTTCTTTTCACTAATTAATTTATAAAGCCTTTTCGCTTCTTCTAAAATATTTTGACTAAGTCCTTCTTTTGACCCTATTTTATTGATAAACTCAAATACATGATACCTTGACCTTTCTACATAATCCATTGAATTTTGTTCATGCAATCTTATCATTAACCAATGTTTATTTCCTTTGCTTCTAGAAATCATAGTAGACATCGAACTTTTTTCAAGCAAAGGATTAATAGGAGCACCACAACGCGCTGGATCCTTGCCATATATAGCCTCTTCCGGACCAAAGTTCCATTCAGCAGATTGATCTACAATAAATTCACTTTCAACCGTTCCACAATGACTACATACTAGCATACCACAACTATAATCTACGATTTTGTACATATCATCACACTCACAGTTTTTAGGGTTCTCACCTTTTACATTTACTAATGATTCTTCATATAAACATAATTTGGCCTCATTGTACATCATTTCTAATTCATCTTCATTCATCTACTTATTACTATTTAAAGTTTTTTGTTCTTTAAGTTAAAAAAATAAACTTGAACTATTTTATAATGAGCAATTTCTATGTAAATCAAGCAGCAATTTCTATAAAAAAAGACGTAACACCTTTAATACGAACTTTTTTTTCAGATGATAATATGATATACTTACAAAAATTATTAAAACTAAATATAAAACAACGAATAAATCAAGTAATTACAGAACAATCTGATCATGAATTATACGTTATTATGTTGCATGTATATGTAAATTTTGGGAAACATTGTCAACAAAAACAAGATGACGTTAGTTATTTGAATGAATTAACTTTATCAATTTTAATTCCTATGGTAATTTCTAACGTTCAACAACATATTGGGTATCTTAGTGATATTTGTAGCTTACCAGTTCCTATCGCACGAGGTGAAGCAACAACAATTAAAGGTTCTAATCCTTTAGAATTTAATGGATACTTCTAGGGAACAATTTCACCAAATGTTTTATTCTCTGAAGGAGATGGTTTGGATTGAGTTGGAATAATATTAACAGGAACAAGGTTTTTTTCTCCAGATTGATTTCCTATTTTCAAAAATTTAAATTTATCAATAAATACTTCCCATATACCAGAATTTCTTTTAACAATTTCTATATTGTTTTTATTTATGTCAATTGTAAATTTACCAGCAGATATTTTTCCCATTATATTACATTTTAAAAAAAAATACTTGACATATTCATGAAATAGGTGTATTATATACATTTTGAACTTATTATAAAGCGTGCAGCATTAAAAGGTACTTGTTTTACTGAATCAAATAATCTGCCTTGTATAAATGTTAATACCCTATGAGTAAATGTATATTTATATCTTACATTTTCAAATTTAACATAAGCATTTACAA
>CETY01064274.1_pt1 | contig 30563 bp, 12 predicted proteins | sample 361551 | NCBI WGS metagenome assembly CETY01 (sample SAMEA2623135, study PRJEB7988) | marine metagenome | biome: marine biome (ENVO:00000447); feature: deep chlorophyll maximum layer (ENVO:xxxxxxxx); material: "saline water (ENVO:00002010), including plankton (ENVO:xxxxxxxx)" | depth 45 m | reverse complement strand
TCATCACAACAAGTTTCTCAACCAAAACCACAAAAGAAAATTGTTGAAAAAAAACAATACACAAATAATTCAGTATTGAATGATGTATTGAATGAAACAGCTATGGATGAAGAGTGGAAAACATTAGGTAATAAGACACATACCACTAATAGTATGAATGATATTATCGGTAAACAATATGGTGATATGATGAATAGTAATCCTAACGCACCCGTAACTGTGGATGGACAAACTGCTGAATTTCTAAATAAAGATTACAGTAAAGTTTTAAAGGCTATGGATAAAAAATCTAAACAGCAAAGGCCTGCGTAATGGGATTGAAACTGGATTTAGAAGAAGCTTGTATACAAGGTTTAGGACCTCAAGCTACAGATTCGGGTAATTGTCCTGAAATAGCAGATTTACAATCTAAAGCTATAATAAAGTTTTTACAGGCACAAACTTTTACCATAACTGAAATGAAAGCTATATTAGAGGTTGAGGAAATAAAAACTCAATCATTTTTACCAGCTGATATAAATCCTACTGTTAATTATATAACACCAGCTGGTGCACCATCAACATTAATTGGTACTAAAAGTGGGGTTAGTATACCAGCATTGAATTTAACGAAGGGTGGTGGCTCATCAGCAACACCATCACAGGGTGGTTTATTGGTGTCAAAAGGTCACGCATATATTGGTAGAAATCCTGTAAGTCGTAACGAAACTAATGAACGAAATACTAAGGTAAAATTAACAAATATAAAAAGTGGAACTAAGTAATGGCAATAATAGATAAAAATAAAAGACCACTTATACAAGATAATGATGAAAATCAGTTTATAGGTATTATGTTACCATTCATAAAATCTGATGGTGTAGAGGGTTGGTTTAAATCTACTGAAATAACTATAGATGCCGTTACAGAAAACATTAAGCTGTTGTTGTTGACTGAAAAGGGTGAGAGGTTAATGCAACCAACCATTGGTTTAGGATTAAGAGCATATCTATTTCAACAAATAGATAACAATACTATAGATTCAATAAAATCGGAATTAACTATAACTTTTGAAACATTGATGCCATTTATTACTATAAAAAATGTTAGAGTAAATGCATCACAAATGGATTCTGTGGGTAAAAATCAAATTTCTATAAGAGTTGATTTTCATTTAAATAGAGATCCAAACATATTAAATTCCGTATCGGTTGATATATAAATTATTTAGGAGAACATAATGCCGTACAATGATAAAGAATATAAAGTTAGTAATGTAGAATATCTAAATAAAGATTTTACAGATTTTAAAAACACTTTGATGGAGTACGCAAAATCTTATTTTCCAGATTCTTATAAAGATTTTAATGAAACATCACCTGGTATGATGTTAATAGAGATGTCTGCATATGTTGGGGATGTATTATCATTTTATATAGATCAACAATATAAAGAAATGATGTTACCATTAGCACAAGAAAGAAGAAATGTGGTTAACATAGCTAATATGTTAGGGTATAAAGTAAAACCAACAGCTGCTGCTATAACAACATTGACAGTAACACAAGAAGTTGGGGTTGATTCTAGTGACATAAATGATTTAAAACCCCAATATGGTGACACGATGACAATAGCTGCAGGAATGAGATTGTCATCTAACTCTGATAGTAAAATTAAATTTAAAACTTTAGATGTAGTTGATTTTTCCACAAGTGGATCTTTAGATATAAATCCAGAACCTTTAAATTTTGATTCGAATGGGATTGTGACTTCATACTTAATTACCAGAAAAGTAAATGCTATTTCAGCTAATACCAAAACAAAAAAATTCACGGTAGGAAGTCCTACAAAATTTTTAAGATTGACATTAGAAGATTTAGATGTTATCAATATAAATTCGGTTATAGATACCTCTACAGGTAATGAGTGGAGTGAGGTTGAATATCTGTCACAAGATAGAGTACCTTTAGATACACATTACCTTGATGATAATACAAGGAATGATGCATATTCTTATGATTCAACATCTTCAGACAAAACTTCTGATGCAGTTCCTTATTCATTAAAATATAAAAAAACTTCAAAAAAATTCGTAGTAGAACATAATGCTCAGGGTAAAACTTCGATAGTTTTTGGTAATGGTGTACTTAGAAATCAAGAAACATCATTATCTGAATTGGATGTACTACAAACTTCAGGTATAATATTACCTGGAGAAACTTCAAATATAAATGAATCTATTGACCCTCTTAGAGCAAATGATAGACTTACTTTAGGTGAAGCTCCATTTAATACCGTAATAGAAATTTCTTATGATGTTGGTGGTGGAATAAAATCTAATGTTGCATCTAATGATTTAAATTCCATTGATAGTTATAATGTTATTAATGGATCTGATACAGGTAAAAATTTAACTGCTACTAATAGTATACCGGCTAGAGGTGGTTCAGGACCTCAAAATATAGAAGATATTAGAAAAGGTGCTAAAGCTTACTTTGCATCACAAAATAGATGTGTAACAAAAGAAGATTATGAAGCCAGAACATTATCTTTACCTGAAAAATTTGGTAGTGTTGCAAAAGTATATTGTAAAAGAACTGGTGTAGATGTGATGGGTAGTAGTGTACAACAAACAATTTCAAATTTAGATTTGGATAGTAGTGGTGATGTGGATAATAATGATATAGGTCAACTTGTACAACAAATACAGAGTGCAATTAGTAATACTGATAATGATTGGCAGAGTGATACCGAACACCCTCTAAACCAATCTATAACAAAACTATCTGAATTTTATTCGGAATATGGTGTACTGACAAATAATATTACTATAAATGATGGAACACTACCCACTATTGATTTACACTTATTGACATATGATATAAATAGAAATTTAATACCAATATTAAATTCGGAAACAGGTATAATACATCCATTAAAACAAAATATTATTAATTATTTAAATAATTTTAGAATGTTAACTGATAAAGTTAATATAGTAGATGGGAAGGTTGTTAATTTTGGGGTAGCGTTTGAAGTTTTTGCTCATAGAGGATCTAATAAATCTGATGTAAAATTAAAATGTATAAGTGCTATATCTCAATATTTTAATACAAATAAAATGTTTTTTAAGGATGCAATACATACCAATGATTTGTATTATGAACTTATGGATGTTGATGGTGTTAGAAGTGTAAGTTTCGTTGAATTGACACAAAATTTTAGTGATTTATCAAATGGTAGAGTTATTAACAATATAGAAAGTTCACCAAAGCTTTGGGATTTAAGTTTTGAAAGTTGTCCTGATGGGGATGAGAGTTCTGCAGATTGCACTAAAACCAATACTGGCAATTATGGGTGGAAATATGATTTTAAACAATTTTACATTAATGGTCAATCAGGAGATGAAAGTGAATATTTTGTTTCCGATGGAGTTGTGTTAGCTACTGTAGAACCTTCTGTATTTGAACTTAAAAATCCCAACCAAAACATAAGAGGAGTTATTAAGTAATGCATTATTTTATATACCCAACACAAGACACTTGGATTTCAAGTGGTAGTAGTAAAATAGATGGAACATCTTTCAAAGATCAAAACTTTGGAAGAGATGAAATATTAGAAATTAAAAAAGAATTTTTTAATAGTGAATTTGATTATCCTACGAGAGCTCTCATTGAGTTTGATGGAACAGATTTTACTGAAATATCCAAATCTGTTTCTAATGGAACTATATCATCTGACGCAAAATATTATTTAAAAATGTTTGAAGCTGAAGGAAACCAAGATTTAACAGAAGTTCACTCTTTAGCATTTCAACCTTTATCAGCATCCTGGACAGAAGGTACAGGTAAGTTTGGTGACATTCCAAAATTTACTGAAGGTTGTAGTTGGGAAAACAGTGGAAATCCTCCTGGAGGATCACCAACACCATGGGATACTAATGGTGGGGATGTACTTAATGTAAGTGCATCATCACAAACATTTGAATCTGAATCACCAGATATTGAAGTTGATATATCTGATATGGTGAATATGTGGATAAAGGGTCAAGAAGTTAATAATGGTTTATTGATTAGATTTGCAGGAGCTCAAGAAACCAATACTTTTAATCGTGGCAAATTAAAATTCTTTTCTAGAAATACAAACACGATTTACCAACCAAAACTTGAAGTTCGTTGGGATGACCATGCAGCTTGTAGTGGTTCAAACACAGGTTCATTAACTCAAATAACATCAAGTGGATTGGTTAATAATGATATTAGTATGGTTGGGTTGAAAGAGTTTTATAAAGAATCTGATAAAGTTAAGTTTAGATTGAAAGCTAGAGAAAAATTTATTAAAAAAACTTTTTCTACATCATATCAAACTGCTACGGGTTCTTATATACCAGAAAAATCCGGTTCTTATTCTATAAAAGATGTAGCATCCGATGAAACAATAGTTCCATTTAGTGAATATACTTATTTGAGTTGTGACTCGAAATCGAATTATTTTATTCAATGGTTAAATACTTTTGAACCTGATAGAGTTTATAAAATTATATACAAACTAAAATATGATGATGGTCAAGAAGAGATAATAGATAATAATTTTGAATTTAAAGTAAAGAGGTAGGTTATGACAAAAATACAATTGATAGAACAATTTTTAGATTATACTATTAATTTAATAATAGAAAATTCGAATGATTTTGTAGATTTCGATGTTAATAAATTTAAAAGATCATTTTCAACTGATGGGCAGATAACTACATCTGAGTTGAGTAATCAAGATGATTTAGTAGTTTATCAAGAAGATTATCAGAAAGAATTAACTCCACAACAATTTGATTTGGTATTAAACCAAATTGCAGATTGTCAATGGGATGGTGATGAATATCAACCATGGGGTGAATTTAATTTATTTACAACATACAATTCACCAGATGACGGAACTTATGAAAATTATGATGAAACATTAAATCCTGATAATCATCCATACATTGAAGTAGAATTGGGCCAATGTTATAGTGGAGATTATACAGCTATAATAAATGTTACTGAATCTTTATTCACATTTCTATCAAATTTTATAAGTTTTTCAAATGAAAATTTTACCATTGATATTACAAAGGCAAAAGAAATATTAGATGTTACAATCTTTGAATTAATACCAATTAATATTACCAGACAAGCACGAATAAATAAATTCTTTTCAGAATATGAAGCTCTAAAGGGTATAATACCAAATTTTAATTTGGATGTTGATTCAGACGATATTCCTGATACTTGGCCATCTAATATCACGACAAATCAAAATATTCACCACGACCAAAACGATATAAAGCCATCAACTCCCAATGTGGGTAATATAGTTAGACTAGAACGACATGGTGAAGGAACTGTAAATGAAGGACAATCATTACAAACTCTTAGAAATGATTTAAATACATATCTATCTGATGTTGATAAGGGTGTGGAGGTTGATATACAAGATGAAAGACCAGAATATGAATCACAATCACAGGGTTATTTACGAATTAATGGTTTAAATCAAGGTGTAATAATAAAACAAGAAGAAGGTGGTGCACCACCATTTGTGGGTGATGATCCATTTAATCCACAATGGTTAGAAACAGGCTTTACTATAGCTATGTGGGTAAAATTTTTAAATAAAACAACTACAGGAACATTATTTAATTTAGGAAATCCATGGCATGGGTTTGATGATACTGGATACTATGATTTGGATTGTGAACCCGGAGAATGTGAACCTGGAAAAATAAAACCTGCATTCACATTACAAACATTTACTTTAAATAAGAATGATCAAGTTAGGGAGGATGATGTTACTTGGGGTACGTGGGAAGAATATATAACAAACCTCACATTTCCAGATTCAGGAACTTTTACAGAAGATGTTGATTTATTTTCGAAGGGAGATAATGAGAGGTTTATAAGATTGGTAGTAAGAGATAAGTATGGATCATTTTGGGATTCACATACAGGAAAATCTAAGGGTAGAAATGGTTGGATTTCTGCTAGACTAAATAATTCAGCTACAGTTACAGGTGGTATTGTTCCTGGAACACAATATACTTCCGGCATAAGCGAGGGTTGTTTTGGTAATGATGATAACCCTGCAGGTGATTGTTACAATTATCCTATAAATCATCCCTCCGTAAAACCTTTTTCAGATTCATTTGAACAAAAAATGATTAATCATTTACACGTTCCCAATGATATTAATGAGTGGTATTATATAGTTGCAAATTGGAATCCTAAAATAATGGAAAATAGAACATATAAATCCTGTGCATCGTCAGGTGATGAATGTGGTCCTGATGCACTAACAAGTTTAAGATATTTTGATGATTATTGGAAATGGCATGTAGATTACGGAATAGATGGAGAAGAAGGAATAAAGGCCACAGATGCAGATGCATTTTCAAATTCACTTTTAAGAAATGGTAGTGATGAATTTCCGTGTTCTGAAATAGGTGATAATCCAGACCATCCGGATTATCCATATTGTTATAAAAATATTGGTAAATATACACACAACTCAGCTGAAGGAGCTAAATGTAAGGTAGAAATTATTTCGAGGAAAGATTTACTTCGTGCTAAAGGTTTTAAAAATTAATGTGAGAATAAATTATGCCTACACAAAGTCCTAATAATCCAAACAGACAACCAGAGTACTGTTGGACCGGATATGATGGTCAAGCTACAACTGCTCAAATTACTTTATGGGAATGTGGTGCTTGTGGTTATGGTTCTTTCGGATCTGTAAATGAAGAACAAGATCCTGAAACTGGTTGTAGACAATGTTCTTATTTATATGATGTATTTGAAAATTATGAATATGGAAACTCTGATATACTATCAGGCCTCATCTTATCTCATTGTGCTAGTATCGGTGAACACGGTGATAATTTAGAATTATTTATGTGGGATAATCATCCGGATGATGGTCACGATGGGATAGATTCCGGTGCATGGGTTTATTGTGAAGGGAATAGTAACCAAAATTGTAATACTAATATTATTGGTGGATGTATGGACACCTCAGCTTCAAACTATGATAGAAATGCTAATGTTGATGATAATAGTTGTTTGTATGGTGGTGATGATGGTGATGATGCGGGTGGTATAGATGATTCAGATGAAGATCAAGATGATGATTTTAATGATGATTTAGACGATGATGGTGGTTCTGATAATGATGATAATGATGATAGTGATGATGATACTCAAGATCCTCCATCAATTACATGTATATGTGCACCAACCGAAGAAGATAATCCAACAAGAGATTGTGATATTTTTTATGATGACTGTGGGTGTGCCTTTCAACCTATATGTAATCCAACATGTGAGGGGTGTTCATGTGAACCTTCATATAACGCATGTGAATGTTCAGATGGGCAACCTAATTATAACTTTTGTGTAGAAGGATTTGAAGCTGTATGTGACGGGTGTTCAAATGCTCCAGGTGATACAAACGGTGATGGTACAATAAATGTTCAAGATATTATAACTTTACTTCCACATGTACTATATGGTGAAGAGTTGGATGAATGTGTATTCCAAGCAGGAGATATAAATCAAGATGGTGGTGTAAATGTATTAGATTTAGTTGCAATATCAAATATCATTTTAAATGGAATGAGATCTTCCGACAATGATTTAACAGAAATTAAGATAATAAAAAAATTCGTAAAAAATAAAGATTTACAAACTTTACAAAATGATTTAAATAATTTAATATCATCTTCACCAAATAAAAAATATAAATCGGAAGTAAAAATTTTAATATCAAACAATCAACGAGATTGTAATTGTACTTGTGAACCGATATTTGAAAATAATTGTGAAAATCAGGGATTAATAACTTGTCCTATATCTTTAGAATGTGTTGAGGATTTATCAGAATGTCCTCTTTGTGAAGATCAAAATTTAAATGATTGTCCTAATTGGGCAACTTATCAATGTTGGGCTATTGATGAATCTGAATGTATAGAAGATTGTCCAGAATGTCCACCTGAGTGGTACTATACTGAGTTACTTGATATTCAAGGTATAATGATTACAGAATTTAGTGAATATGTTGGTGGTGGATTAGAATGGTTGTCTGAAAATTTACAAACTAATATAGATGGACTTCAAAGTGAAATAACATCTTTAGAAACCACATTAGTAAATACAAATACACTACTGACTGAAAATACAAATGATTATGAATTATTAGCAAATTATTTAGGATTATCATATCAAATTACAGATGGAAGTATATTACCCAATTATGATTTAACTGACAATTCATTAACTTGTACTAATTATTTAGACCCACTAACAACATCATCATATTGTTTAGATTCTACTGCATGTGATGGGTTAAGTGATTTCGAAATTATTTCACCTGTAATTTATATACAACCTGATAGATTTACAGGAGTAGCTATACCATCTACAGAAGATGTGTTAGATATAGCAACCACAATGAGTAATTCATTTTTTCTTGATGAAGGTTTAACAACACCATGTACTTGGTGTGATGGAACAAGTGTAACAAATGATTCACTTTCTGGTCCAGGAACTAACTCAGATTATTATGGAGGATTTTCATATTTATCATTTTTTGAAACTATAGATTTGAACCCGTGGAGTGCTGATGGTATTAACTTTCAAAATGGAGCTTATTATTTTATATCAACTTTATCATCATCACAAAATAATCCAGCTGGATGTTGTACTGCAGGTTATTTTAAGATAACAATTTGAAATTAATTATATTTATATATGACTAATTATAGAGAAAAAATATGGCACTAATTACAGTAACAGGAACATTTACAAATCCAGACGGAGCTTCGGTTGAAAATGCCGATATAATTAATCCTGCCCCCATAAAAGTTTATGAAAATGGTATAGAATCTCTAACAGCTACAATATCATTTCAAGGTGCAGTTATTGCTAATAGTTTGGGTAATCAATGTTTTATGGGTAATTTTACGATTAGTAATTTTCAATCGGGTACAACCCTATCTTTCAGATATGGGTCATCAAATTTAATTGGTAATGAACTTGGCTTTAATGGGGATATGTTTGAAAGGGAAATTCCAAATCAATCTACTCCTTATTCTCTACCAGAAGTAATACAAGTTTATTTTAATCTTGAAGAAGTGTATGGGTGTACTAATCCAGATGCGATGAATTATAATTCTGATGCAAATACAGATGATGGTTCTTGTGTATATTTCGATTATACTGATAAAATTGTTATTACTGAGGTACATTATAATCCTAATGATGATGAACAACCTGATATCGATGGAGAAACTCCTGATGATGAAACCGATGAATCGTGGGAATTTTTTGAGATACATAATCCTACTGAAGAGGTATTACCATTGGCTGGGTTGGGTATTTCATTTTACGGTACAGGAGCAGAATATAAAAGAAATGGTGATTTGTGGTCAGATGGAATGCCCGCAGATGCAACAATAAGACCTTATGGTAGAATTGTATTTGCAAATACTGCAGCTACATATAATGGAACTTGTTATTGTGTAACTGAAGTGGAAGAAGTAAATAGAGATTACGCTTGGACATCTAATCCTACTTGTGACGATACAGCATGTCCAGAAAATTCAGAATTTAGATCATTTGAACATTTAATAGCTTACGATGGAACTAATGCAGGAACAGCAAATTTATACGAATGGCAATCAGGTAATAGAAAATTAGGAAATACAGGTTACAACATAACAATAAGAGATGGAAATCCAGTAGATGGACCCAACAATACTACCGGTAATATAATTGATACGATAAAATATCATAGTGGAACTTATGATGCTAATAATTCCTGTACTTACGATTGGCCAAGTAGCGTTTCTACATATGGTAGATCAATTGTATTGCATCACCACTCACTTGACAATAATTGTGGAAGACAATGGTATAGATCTGGTGTAAGGGGTGGTTCTCCAGGATTACCAAATGCTTTATCTTGGAACAGTGAAGATTGGAAAACTTTGGTTGGAGGATCAATAGCTATATCTGAAGTTTATATTGATCCTCCAGCGGGATTAGAATCCAGTCATGAGTTTATTGAAATTACAAATAGAAGTAATACACCTCTTAGTATGGAGGGGTGGATTGATATAAGTTCTACAGGGTATAGACCTATTGAGATAACAACAGGTGCTGAGAATGGTGGGATGCCTCCATTAACATTAAATGCGTATAGTAATATTTTGTTAGTTAAAAAAGATGGTGATAATGCATATGATACATATACCTGCCAAACGATGTGGACTTATGAAGGATTTATGGGAAATACAATTGATAATGCGGGTGAAGTACTTTCTATAAGAGATATGTTTGGTACTTTAGTTGACCAACTTGATATGAATCAATTCGATTCAGATTGGGATGCATCAGAACAAGCCTTAGGTTATCCATTTGCTAGTACTCAAGGATTAGGTTCTACTGTGCAATTAAAAACTTGGGATAATGATTGTTATGATGACAATAATAATCCAAGTTGTTGGCAGGCTAGTGTATTTGAACATGGTAATCCTTGCCAAGCTTCAACGCAACCTATTTTTGGTTGCACTGATAATACAGCCTGTAATTTTGACGATGGAGCAAATGTTGATGATGAATCGTGTACTTATCCAAAACTTTGTTGTCCAGATACGAATACTAATGGGTTATGTGATAACGAACCTTCAGATGGATATGTAACTACATGTAACCAATGTCCAGCCAATACAATAGAATGGTTTAGTGATTTAGATCCAGGTTATGATGTTTATGGGTGTATGGATGAAACTAATTGTAATTATAACCCCAACGCTACTTGGAATCAAACTTCAGATTGTTTAACTTTAGATTGTAATAATGACTGTGGTGGTTCTGCAGAACTTAATTATTGTGGTGAATGTATATTTGGTAATACAGCAATTAACGATGATTCAAATGGATATGGTGGTTATTATGGTCAAGATTGTAATAATGATTGTATTCCTACAGATTGTAGTGATATAAACACAACAGGATGTGCAGAGGTGGATGAATGTGGAACATGTGTTGGGGGTGACACCGAACATTTAGTTTATTCTTCACAATATATAGGTGACAATTATTCATATTCCAGCTATCCGACTTTAAGTTATTCATTAATAGATACTGATGGAATTGCTTATATAATATTTACTGCAGCACTTGCTGATTGCAATGGGGATTGTATAATTGAAGGTGATGATTACTCTCAAACGGATTATTGTAATATATGTGGTGGAACAAACACAAGTGATGGTGGTCCTCAAATGGATTGCAATCCAGTATGTTTCGGTGACGCTGTAGACTTAGGTTGTGGTTGTGGTGATATAGCAGCAGTAGATTATTACTTAGATACTGATGGTGATGGATTAGGTGGTGGTACAGCATTTCCATTTTGTGAAGACCCAGGTGATGGGTATGTATTAAATTCTATAGATACGAATGATTATTGTGATGATGATTCTGAAATTGGAGATTTTTATACAGGTAATGATTTCGGTTTAGATGATTGTGGTTTTTGTCATTATACGTTTGATAATACACTTACTCCAAATTTTAATTATTTTGGTACAGGACCATTTAACACATCAAAAGATTGTGGTGACGGGATAAACACAGATTCAGGATTATGTCCTGGAGATTTAGGATTTAACAATCCACCAGGAACACATAGAGGTGATACCAATGATGATGGTAATGGTAATGAATGTTTCGAAACATTGATATGGTACACATCTAATAATACTTTTGATTTTGGTAACATTATAAATCATGGTTGTAATTTTACAAATGTTTGTAAAGGTGATGACACAGTTTGGGGACCTAATACACTTATGGGTGTAGATGGGGAATTTATAGATATATCAGGACAAACATCAACGGGTTGTAGAGATACATTAGCTTTAAATTATCAGGTAAGACACTACTTTGATTGTGCAGGAACTCCATTGGGTGATAATAATTCTAATTGTTGTAATTATCCTTTAGATTGTAATGGTGATGAAGGAGGTTCAGCATCACTAGATGACTGTGGTGTATGTTCAGGTGGTAATACTAACCATATGCCTAATAGTGACAAAGATTGTTATGGAACTTGCCCAAATGATTTACCAGCATCTTCTGAGTGTGCTGATGGTGAAGGTTGGAATCAAGTATATGAAAACTGTCAATTATTTGGTTCTTTCTTTGACGCTTGTGATGTGTGTGTTGGTGGTGGTAGTCCACATGAAGAAAATAGTAATATGGATTGTAATGGTGATTGTTTTGGTGAAGCTCAAACTGATGCAGATGGTAATGGAAATTGTTGTATGGAATCCCAAGTTCAGATTTATTATTACGATAATGATGGGGATGGTTTAGGAGATCCTCTTAACTCTAATACATATTGTCAAGATGATGTACCTGTTGGTTGGGTAACAAACAATTTAGATACCTTGGGTGATGATTATTATTGTCCAAACACATGTGATGAAAATGGTAATAACCAATCAAGTGGTGAAGAAAATGTTTGTATAGTAGATTGTAATGGTGTCTGTGGTGGCTACTCTGTATTAGATTCATGTGGTAATTGTACTTTACCTAATCAAGAAACTGATATAGATTGTGCTGGTACGTGTGATGGTGCTCCAGGTTATGGTTCATATTTAGATGATTGTGAAAATTGTGTTGGTGGTAATACAACTTCAGATAATCAAGGTTGTTTTGATCAAGTAGATTCAATTGGTTACACAGAAGCAGAAATTTTATTTAATACTGGAGGAACAAATGCTTATGAGGGAACATGTCCTCCCTTATGGGCCCAAGATTGTGGTGGGGTTTGTCTTGGGAATGCAGTATCAGATTGTGCAGGAAATTGTGGTGGTTCTAATATCATTGATGAATGTGGAGAATGTTATAACCCAGCTAATAACGATGCACCAAATGTTTGTGTAGGTTGTACTGATATAACATCATGTAATTATGACCCTGAAGCTACAATAGATGGTGGTGATTGTAAATGGTTTAATTGTGTTAATGAATGTATATGTGATGTTGATAATCAAAACGATGCATCGTGTGGAACTATATTAGACCTATGTGGTGAATGTGGCGGTGATAATGATTGTAATGGATGTACAGATCCTACGGCTATTAATTATGATGTATACGCAACACAAAATTTTGAAAATGAATGTGTTTATGGTGATATACTAATAACACCATCTTCTACAAATGGTATGGGTAATGATTTTATATTAGTTAGTGTTGTGGGAAATGATGATGAAGGACAAAACAAAACTTGTAATCACGATGGGGTTGAGTGTACTAACGAGGATTATAATTCTAATTTTGGTGGTTGGAAGTTTCAAGATTCAGATGAAGTGATAACTTCATATGAATTATTTGTTGATAGAAAAACAGGTAGATTACAAACAGAACCTGAATCTGGGTATACAATTAATACTTCAGTTACAGAAAATATAGATGGGGAAATAATTGATGGAGGTTATAATAGTGAATATTCATGTAATTGGTTAACACAAAATCCAAATAGTAATCCAAATACTGGTCAAGGTTTAAATTCATTTGAATCATTTATAAATTGTGGTTATGGAAAAACACTTGATACTGATGGAACATATTTTGTAAAGGTGGTAGTAGTAGGAAGTTTAGGTACAACAGTTGAAGTACAAAGAGAATTTGCTGTTGATGGAATTTTTAGGATTGAACAGAGCTTAAAATTTAACGAATTAACGACACCGCAAATGTATACACCACAACAGGGTATTAATATACCATATAACGAAACAACAGGTTCATTTCAAAATAAAAGATATTGGTATGATTTAAAAAATAAATTTGATAGAATGCCTTTGGGTTGTTTTTATTATGATGAAGATCAATTGGATGATTGGGAAAATTTAAGTCAACCATATAGATATTTAGATAAACATATAGAAATATCATTTGAAGAACACCACCTTCAAGGATTTTGTGCAAATATAACACACATAGATGATGATGGAAATACAACAAGCGGAACATGTATAAGTGGTGTAAATGATGGGGAACCATGTTCTTATGATACTGATGGTTCTGGAGATTCCTCCTGTGGAACAACAATAACAAACTTAGGGAATGGTAATTTTAGTCCTGACATAGTTGGTACAAGTAAACAAGCTCAATATTTATCTTTTGGATATTCAACACCACTTTCAGAAAGAAACAAAGGAAAACTCCATGAATATTATAGTAAAGAAACAGATTTAAAAAACTTTGAAGCTTTACAAGCACCCAAAGAATTTAATTTTTTATTTACTCCCCGAGCATCTAATCAAGATATGTCTTATACTGATAAAAGCTATGGTAGACATATTTTTGGTACTAGAAACAGATTAAGTTTAGATGACGAACTTTTTGATTATTATATTGGTTTTATAGATTGGGGTGATGAAACAACCTCAAACGATTTGGATATGTCAGATACTCCAACTAAGTTAAATTTTAATAGTGTTATATCACATAGGTATTCTAGACCAGGAATATATGAAATAACAGGTTGGATGTTTGGTGTTTATAAAAATGATGCATGTCGAAATAGGTGTGAAATTTCACAAGTAGATGAAACAAGTGAAGATTCTGAACCTGATTGGTATAGTGTTAATCCATCAAGATATATTTTTAATGTGTCTGACGAATTTTGTAGTAATGTTGGTGGTATATATACTACAAATGTAGATAATAATTGTGGTGTTATTGATCATAAAAAATTTACATATAGAATAAACATACCTTCAAACGATGATGATGATGTATTTTTACCGTATACTGATAATGAACCTACAATAGGTGGTGTATCTAAAGATTCTATTTATTATAAAACTATACAAAGGGAATTAGGTTACTTAATTACTGGTGGAAAAATAGATTTAGATTTTAAATATATACAGGATAAATTAAATGCAGAACATGCATTTGTAAAAATGAATGATTCTGCTTTACCAGATGCATCGGTACTGGGTATTTTTAACCAACCAATTTTATCAGGATCTGTTAATTTTGATGGGGAATTACTACCTTCATCTTCAGTTAATCCAAATCCAGTTGCTGTAGTTAGTGGATCTTACACAGATGGGTATGGGGAATTATCAGTAGATAATTATTTTGGTAACTCTGACATAAATCAGGTAAGATTTTTTAGTGATGGTGAGTTAACCATGGATAAGATGTTGGGGTTTGTTAATATAACACCTGATATGTCTTATAAATTGTGGGAGGGGGAAGGTTCAGTACTCATAACAGCTCCACATAGTCCTGTGACTTTGAGACCCACCTCTCTGGGATATGATCCTGATGGGCAATATCCAGCTTGGCCTCACGAACCTGATGATTATACAGGAGCTATGGCATATTATATAGGAAAAATGACAAATTCTCATGTGTTAATATCTACATATATGCAAGATGATGCAAATTATTATCATCATATTGGTAGAGATTATTTTGGAAGAACTGCTGAAACGGCTACACCAGCATTTGTTGGTATGGAAGGGCAACTTCACCCATTTAAGAAAAAATTAAAAGAATATTTAATAGAACATCCTGAAATAAAATTAGTTATAGATTTACATGGAGCTGGTGATTATAGACCTTTTGCAGCTGATATTGGAGTTGCATATCCACAAAAAAATAGAGATCCTGATGGTGATTATCAAACTGGTTATGTCGATGCGGGTTGGTATCCTGGTAATACCGAAGGATTAAATTTATATAGTATGGAGGGTTATGATTTTGATGAGGATTTTCCAGGACCAGCAAATCCAGTTAAAGAAAGATTTTGGAATGGTAACTTGGATTCTCAATGGGATGTTTTTGGTGACATTGATAGGTATGCACCATCAATGGTAACTGATTTAGGAAAAGGTTTAACTTCACCACAAAACCCCAATGGTGAATCTTTATTAAAAAAATTAATTGAAATAATGGAAAGTCATAATATAGGTGATGGTGATGGTTACCGTGATAGATATTATAGTAGCTTTTATCAACACAATGAAGAAGAAGAATTGGGAATAGTATACTACTATTTTAGAGGAGAATTTTTAGAACAACAAAGTCATTCTTGTCCTGATAAACAAGATAATAGTTATAATTTGGCTGGTTATTTAAATGATTGTGATTTAAGTATATATGATGATTGTACAGATGCGTGGGATATTTATTTGGATGGTACTTACTATTGTGCAGAACCCGGTATTAAAAAACCTGTATTAATAGGAAGGGATTTTACTGCAGGTGCACAAAATACTGTTACTAGATATGTAACATTAGATGCCAAAGATTCTGATTTCTACTTTAGTGATGATGATGCGGGTGCAATACCAGCTAGCTTTTTAGGTAATGTAGATGCATTCCAATTAGAATTAAGTAGAAATCATAGAGAATTTGACCCTCAAGATCCTGTAGATTTAAGAACATATAAAGCACTGATAGATTTTATAAAATATATCAATACTTATTATGGAATTGAAGTGGATGCAACACATAATTATGATTATGAATCTGATGAATTTAAACAAACTTACAATCAAACATTTGATTTCTATATAAACAATTTAAAACCACAGGGTGAAATATTGCTAGATGAGAGTGTAGCTTTAACACAACACCCTAACAACCCATCATCAAAAAGATATTGGAAAAATATTATACCTGATTATTATGATGTAGGTTGGAGAGAAGGTTTGTATGAGTATAGTACTGAACTAAATACATCACTGTATAGGGGTGGCCAAAACGAATTACGTGTTTTACCTAACAATACACTTTTTAATTATAATAGTACCTTACTTATATGTAAAGAGGGTGAAAGTGTTGGTGGAGAACCTTTCGGTGGTTGGAATGATGATTCCAGTAATTTGTGTGATATTTTATTTGATGATGTTCTTCTACATAATTATAAAAATAGTGGCAATAGAATAATTTCAACATATGATAAAGCTAAAATCGTAACTTCAAACAATTTAGTGTATTGGGATTTTATTAATACTACAATTGGTAGTGATGAATTTAATACTATATTTGATGGTAATAATAATGTCGAGCAAATTACTTGGGTTAGTAATGGTAAATTAAGAAATACAACTTATTTTGATGGAACTTGGAGTGAGGTTGTAGATGACGATTATGAAAAATTAAATGTTTTGGAAAAGGGTCGTTATTATTTATTTATTATGTATAATGGGGTAGATTTACAAAGGGATAACTTAGATGCAAATATACCTAAAACATATTTATCACATAATATGAGAATAGATATAAATTCTAATCAAGAATGGTTAAAGCAAATAATTAATCCCATATTTATGAATGATGATTTGTCGTGTGAAGCACCAAATGATTTGGGTTGTGAATCTGAAAGAGGAAGTTTAATTAAATTTACAGAAATTACACCATATTATCCAGTTTTACCGAAATTGGATTTGTTTGGGAATTTTTCAACAGACGAAGATTTACAGAAATCATACATAAACCTTGATGCATCAACATTAAATATGGAATCAGATGATGTTGTAATAAGTGAAGATGCTGGAAGTTGTCAATGTGATTCTGATGGAGTTTTATCTCAATTTAATTGTAGTATTGGTTATGAATCTCAATGTATATTTATATCAACTGATAATTATAATTGTAGTTGTTTTTATATACCAAGTGATGATGATAATTATGAAAGTGGTGATTCTAATGATTATGATTTTGATACGGCAGGTGATAGTATGAAGTTTAGGATAGAAAATAATATACCATATGGTAGTCCTGATAGATTGTGGTATGAGTATGATATGAGTAGTCCAGCAGTTAATGAAAACTACCCATCAAATAAACTTAGTATACAACAACTTTCTGTTATAGATATAAGTTTTGAAGAACTTGATGATAATAGATTATATAATAATTCGGGTGTAGAACTTTACAATTATGTGTTTGGTGATTACAAAATTAATTTTGATGGTGAAACAAGAATTCCTGAAAAGGGAGATTTTGAAAACTTACCACAGATTAGAAACGATGGTAGAGAGGCTTTTTAATGTCAGAATATACAACAGATAATATTATATGTGCAGAACCTGATGATGGATCTATAGTTAATTTATGTGAATATATACTAACTGAAGATTTGTGTAACACATATGGTAGTTTGTCAGGTGGAGAATGTTCATGGACAAATGAAACTTGTAATGGAACAACATCATGTGACACATACTTTAATTTATATTATGCATGTCCTCCACCATGTGAGTTGGGTATTAGTGCAACAGAAACAGGTTTAGGTGGTAGACTACGATTTAGAATATTCAAAGATTTACCTTCTCAAAATAGTTATGGACAATATTATCACTCTAATGATTATGATATTTTTTCAAGACAAACAGGAATTTATACACAAAGTCCAGTAGATGATTTATTTTCAACAGTGGATGTCAATCAAACAATAATGTCTGACGATAGTGTAGTATCTCAATTATCATGGGAAGATGAAAATGAACTTCGTATTGAATTAAGATCTGCACATTGGGATACTCCATCAAATGAGGTCGCGGTGAATATGTTGCGAGGCTTAATGACTAAGTATCATAAAAAGATGTGGATAACAATTTCAGATGAAGATGAATGGGATACAATTACTAATTATTCTACTGCTAATGCATATTTCACTGGCAAACCGGCACACTCTGAAAGAGGTCTTTGGGAAGGTGATACCCAAATATACTATGATGCATGGTGTGAATTTGGGGGTTATGGCCCAAGTACACCTTTTGGAAGTGCGTGGGGCTCTCTGCAGGGATGGGGTAGTAATACATGGTTATCAAATAGTGAGGATGATGATAATGTATGGAGTAAAGCTGGTACGGAAGGATGGAGTAGCTTCAATTCTGAATTTGGAGGTACGGATAACATAGTACATATAAATGACGATTCTATTTCTAATCTATTTCCAAATTTACAAACTGATTGGAAATCATTTCTAATTAATCCTGATGCTATCTTAATTATAGGTCAATATATGTATGCAAAAGGTGCAACAAATATACTAGGTGAAAACTTATTTAATAACAAACATTATGGTTTAACTAAAATTCCAGCTTCAGATTTTTCAAATTCACAAACAACAGGAGTTGATTTTGTTGCTGATTATCAGATGACAAAAATGTTTCAAGATGGGGGATCACAATATCATGCCTGTAGTATGGATAATTGTTGCAGCACATATACATTAACGGAAACAGATGGTAATGCTATATTTTGTCCATACTTTATGGAAACTGGTTGGTTTGAAGATGCAAATGAAGCTCCATGGCAAAGAATTAAATTTTTTGCAAAAGATATTGAAAATACCGATGAAACATTTAATTATAATTATTTTTATCATTTGGGTGGTAAACAAATATCGGATTTAATAGAGGATAGATATTTAATCGATGCAAACGAATCAGCTGGTGGTTATAACATAAAATGGCCAGATTCAGGAGCAGCACCTTTTGGAGCTGATGCTGCAGGAACACAAATATTACCAGAACAAATGTTTAATGATTGGAGACCTATACCTCATGTGTTTATAGGTGATACTGAAAAACCCGATGATGGAATTTATATACAAAAATATTATGATTTTACTCAAGATGAAAATATTCTTGCTTCAGCTCCAAATATTGTTAATTTAAATATGTTTATGGCAAAAGATACACAGTTAAATCTTATAGATTATATTAGTTACTATGATGAAGTTTATAATAAATATGAAGAAATATTTTCTAGTTCTGATGTTAGTTATACTTCGGTGTTCGTTGATACATCAGATGGTTATATAGACGATGGTAGTGACGGTGGAACAAGAACTCCGGTAGCTTGTTGTTATGGGGCTGGATATTGTACCTCTACATGTGCTGGTGGAGTGTTGATAGCACATTCATGTAATTGCACAACAGGAGCTGTTGCATGTCCTCCTCCAGTTGGAGTTTGTTATGGTACACAACAATGTACATGTGATTGTACAGCTGATTGTTCAGAAGATACAGACCCAATAGGTGGATGTACAAGTTCAACGGCCATTAATTATGACCCTTTAGCCGATTATGATGATGGTTCTTGTTATTATAGTTTTAGTGAAATTATAGATATAGAAGATTTGGTAGAAAGTTTTTTCCAATTTGAAATAAAAGAGATTTATCCTGATTGTTCTCAGGATTATGAGTGTACATCTGAAACTCCAATCACAGTATCTTTTGAAGTGGAAGATAATAAAAGTGATTTTTATGTTGAGTTTATACAAAGGGGTTATAATGAATATTTGCAGGAATGGCCAACAGGTGACTCAGAATGGTCAATCAAAATAGATATAGGAAATGGCTGGGAAGAATTAGACGAATTAGAAAATTTAGTATCAGGAACAACATATACATTTACGATAGAGCCTACATCTAATGATAATTGGAATGGTAGTTTTTATGATGAAATAATGAAACCATCTTCAACAAATCCTTATTATGATACTGAAAAACCTGGTGGAATTAACTGGAGAAATCATGGTAGTTACGCAAATTACTATCCAAGAATGAAAGTTACAAATCAATACTCAGATTCATCAAATTATGTATTTAAACCTGAATATGAAAATAGTGGTCCTAATTACACACTATGGTCTAATCAAGTATTTTTAAATAGTATTGTGAATCAAAATACAGATTGGATTATCTGGCATCCTGGATGTACAGATGCATTTGGAGATCAGTATAATGCATATGCTTATCCTGATGATGATTCTTGTACATTTAGAGATTCGGGATGTACTGACCCCGAAGCCATAAATTATGATATAAATGCAATAGAAGATGATAATTCTTGTATTTATCTGGGTGATTATGGATTTGATGAAAATCCAGTTGAAGAAAATACATTAAGTGATACTGTTTACAATTACCTAAACAATACGAATAATTCATTGGATTGGATGCAGAGATTACAAATGTTTGTCGTTAATTGGAATTTTAACCCCAATACTGATATAGATTTAGAAGATATAATTTTTCCTAGTGACGAGAGTGAACTTGATTTTCAGCAACAACTAAACAATACATTTAATGTGGTAGATGTTTATGATATTACAGAAAAAAGTAAATTTAATTATTTATCACATCAATATAATAATCCTGGAATAAAAATTATAAAAGCTTTTGTTTTTTCTACTATGACAAATGATCTGGATGAAGAATTACCAATTTCAATTAAGGGATTAACTATAAAGATTAACTTATCATTAGATAATGTATATATTGAAGATTTTGCAGAAACTGGAGGACCAGATTTTAAATTTTTACCATTTTCAGAAAGTACACCTGTTATAAGTGGTATCAGTAATAAAAGTGATTATTTTAATTCCTTACAGAAAATTATAGATGGTGATCAATTTGTAGAAGAAGATCAAATAGATAAAATAAATTTAGAAAAAGCTTATCAAAACAGAGAGGTTGGTGATTATATGGGAACTTCAGCAATTGAACAGGTAAGATTTTTTAAAGATGGAACATTCGATATACCAAAATTATTGGGCATAGAAGATGCATATGATAATTTTGTTAATCTTAAAAACGATAATGATTTTTATAGATATAATAAATGGTGGCATTGGGATGGATATTATAATAAATATCCTGATGAAACTTCTGTCGGCTCTATATTTATAGATGACGCTATACATCCAGCAAATATAGTAAGAGAGTGTTTAATGGAGTTAAATATGGGTGAATCAGATGGCAGAGTTGTTATTGATACAAGTGGTAATGGTAACAAAGGTATATTAGTTGGAGATTATAAATTGAGTAAACCTAGTATGGAAATACCTATAAGAAGAGAAACAGAAATGAAATTACCTAAAATTCAAAATGATGATGAAAAGGCTTTATAGATTATGCCGAACATAATACAAAACTTTAATGATACTCAATTAAATCTTATTTCTAATAACGATTCTGTAATATATAATTTTAATGAACTGAGTGGTGATTATGTTAAATTAACTCTTTATAATTCTGATAGATACATTGATGTAATTACATCAAATGGTACTCCAGGTTTTGATGTGTATAGAGATGAATCCAATAACATATATATAAAAACTAATGAAATATTAGATGAAAATTTAATTCCTCAAGGTAATTATGAATTACAATTTGATTTTTTACGAAATATATTTTTTAATTTTCAAACTGTAACAGCTGGAGGATGTAATTCACCTGAAATGGAAGGTGGTGATACATTAACAGAAGATACTTGTGAATTATTGGGTGCATGTACTTCACCGGATGGACCAAGATCTACACAAAATTTTGTAAGTGAGCTAGAATGTTGTGGTGCAGATGGATCACAATGTAGTACAGGTGATGACACTATTTTAAATAGTTGGGAAGGTTATACTTGGACTTCTGCCGAATATGAATCAATGGATGGGTATGATGACGCAAAATTTTATATTAAAGAAATATCCCCATCAAGAAAAGAAGTTAGATTAATAGCCAGAAATTCAAACAATGATAGTATAGATTTTGATTCGGATGTATTTATAAATAACTTCGCAGATGTAAATTATGGATTAACTGGAGGATTAGGTACATTAAACGAAGGAGATCAATATGGTGATTATGGGTTTGATTATGTTATAACTTTAGATGATTCTAAACATATACCAATTATAAATTGGACATTTGATCCAGAATCTTTAGAAGAAACTACAATAGTAATTAGAATGAATGAACCTTTACCGGTTACAACTGCATTACTTACTTCTATTGGGATTGAAAAACAGGTTTTACCTAAACACCAACAAAATATTTATTATATAAGTAATGTACAATCATCGGTATATGGTGGAAGTTTAAGTCCAGATTCAGATTCATATTTAGATGAAAATACCACCGGTATAGATAATTATCAGAATTATAATCAACTTTTAGCTTCAGCTTCTATAAATAATACTGATGTAGATTTTGTAGAATTACAAAATAATAATGATTATAAAAACATAAATATAAATTTTTCTGATTTTTCAAATCATGTTATATTTGGATCTGCAAAATCAAAGATTTTAAATTTTAAAAATAAAGTAAAGGATATAGAAAATAATTTAAATGAATTATCAGAATCATTACATCAAACAGGAAGTCATATTACTAGTAGGAGAAAATCATTATTTTCGAAAATATTAACTACTAAAAAAACATTTACCCCATATGAAAAATTTTTATATTATGGAAATGATTCAGGTTCATATTCTGCACCTAATATAGGTTCAAACATGGCACATAAAGTACCTGTTAATATGCAACATTCAACTGAACTTAATGATTATGATGGATTTAGATTGGTATATAATACTAAGAGTGATGATAATGGTTCACCATCAAATACATCTCTTTTTAATCAAAAATATTTTTCTCAAGATGCACCATTTTATAATTATAGTAGTTCTATTTATCTTTCTTTTCTTGTAAAGGCTCCGGTGTATGCAAATAATAATGATGCAAACTCGTTCCAATGGGGGAATACTAATAAAGCTAATAGTAAATTGAATATACCCCAAAATTGTCAATATAGAAATAGAGTATTAGAACCAACTTTTACAGGAAGTGAATGGCGTAGATTTATATTTGAATCTTCTCAATCATATTGGAGACCAACAGGTTCAGCTATGAATGATGAGGGGCAGGGTGATGTTTCTCTTTTGTATAATAATTTTGATGATACCAATTTTTACGAAGTATTAAGTTCAGCAGAAAAAGTTTTTTCTGCATCAATATCTGGTTCTACAGGTACAGGGTATCCTATAGTATTAGATGATACATATAACGAATTTGGAACATTTTTAACAAGTAGTGGTAATCCATTTACAGGTTCGATGTTACCAGCTGGTGAATATTTTAATTTAAGGTTCAGAAATAATAGTACTAATGCAGTTACATCATCTTTTATAACAGATATAAAAATTACTTTAAAAAATCCAGATAAAGCTTTACCTTTTGGTGAAGTTTATTCTACAAGTTCTGCAGAGTGGCAAACTTGGTACAATAAAGTATATGAAGAAGCTTCGAGTTATGATGATACAAATATACATTCATTGAAAAATAACTTACCAAGTAAAATTATAGAGAGTGTAGAGTATGAAAACTTACACACATTTGTAAATATGTGGGGAGAACAATTTGATTTAATTAGAAATTATATTGATAATTATAGTAATTTTTACAAAAGGGGATATGGAGATAATGATTCAGTACCTGATAATTTATTACCTATTTTATCTGATAATTTGGGGTGGGAATTAATAAATCCATTTAGTGGAAGTTTGAGTGAATATTATAGTCAATTTTCAGGTTCTGAAGCTTCAAATAAAAAAGTTTCAGAAAACTTGTGGAAAAGAAATTTAAATAATTTAATCTATATTTACAAAACAAAAGGTACTTCTAATAGTTTAAGTGCATTATTAAATTGTTTAGGATATCCATCAGAATTATTAAATGTGAATGAGTTTGGTGGTGTTAATTATTTAACAAATCAAGCTTTAACAACAGAAACAGAATTGAGTAATTATAACAACTTTGATGTTACAAAATTAACAGGTAACCATTCCGATAGAATGGAAAGTGTACCTTTTAAATATCTAAATTTGGAAGGTAATAATTCAATACCTTTAAATTGGGGATCTTCTGCTGGTGTAGGTGGTTTAGGTCCTGATGATACAATAGAATTTATGTTTTTATCTAAACCGAGTAATAAAAATCAAGAATTGGTTTCTAGTTATTTTGCTAATAGTACAAAAACCGAAAGTTTCTGGGATATAAAATTACTTTCCGGTTCAAGTGCAGAATCAGGTTCTATACAATTTAGAATAAATTCAAGTGTGGGTGGTAATGGTACTACTTACAATACATTCAAAACAGGTGAGTTACCTATTAAAGATGGTACAAATTTTGTAAATGTGATGTTACGAAAAAGTAATTTAACTTCACCATCTGGAGAATATTCAGCATCATTCGATTTAACTGTTGCAAAAAAATCACCCGACGGTAAATCATTTTCTACATATGAACATAAAACAAATACTTTAACTGATGGAATTAAATTGGCTAATTGGACTTCATCTGCAGCAACACATACAACTGGTAATTTTATTTTTGGTAGAGATTTTACTGGATCTTTAGCTGAAGTTAGAGTTTGGAGTGGATCTTTAAGTGAATCGACATTTAGACAACATGTATTAAACCCATCATCTATTGTTGGAAATCAAATAACTGATTCACAAAATAATTTATATTATAGATTTAAAATGTCTGAACAAATTGAAACGGGTTCTACAAGTTTAACCATAAATGATTCTAATCCATATGGTTTAGTATCTAACCCAACCGATTTTACTAAAACAATAGAAGTGTCTGAAAGTTTTGGACAAATGTCACAGAAAAGATTAATAAACATTAATCGTATTGGTTTAAGAAATAATCCAATCATACAAAAAAATACTAGAATGATATCAGTAAGTAGTGGTAGACAAATGATTAGAGATTTAAATCCAAAAAAAGAAAGTTTACTATCTACACACCAATTAAACAAAGAAAAAATATCAAATACTATTGAATTATTTACTTCACCAATAGACAAAATAAATGATTATATATTAGATAATGTATCTGCTAAAGATATTTCAGCTAAATATTCTAAATGGTCTGATAAATTTGAAAGTGAATATGAAGATTTAGAATCCTTTAAAAAATTAATTATGAGGGGTGTTTCGGTGGATGTTAATGAGTATATAAAAACTCATGCAAAAAGTGGAATTTATAATCCATTACTTTTAAAATCTATTAAAAAAATAATACCTGAAAGAGTAAAATATGATTCGGGAATAAAAATTAAAAATACTCTACTAGATAGAACAAAAATTGAATATTTCCCAGCATCAGTTAAGAAAGATAATCCTTCCGAAGGAACATTAAAACACCCGTTTTATGTTGATGCAGATTATACTGGTAAACTTTTTGATTTTGATGATTCTAAAAAACAAAACATATATGGTGGAACTATATTAGATATAACTTCAGAAAAAGGTATGTCATTAAATAACTCTATTGTTCATACAATTCATATGGGAACTTTAGAAAATTATATGTGTAGTGCATCTTTTAGAAAATCTAAATTAATGGATATACATGAAGTATCTGAAAGTTACAATGATTATTATAATGTTGGTGGTGAAAAATCAGAAATATATGGTTATGATGATACAGTATCGCCAAGAAATAATTTTATTTTGTCATCTACGAATGAAACTATAAATCAAGCTTTTATTTATAATAAAAATATTTTAAAAGAAACTGGTATATATAATGAAAACCATTATGATTCCAAGTTAACACTTGACGATAATTTATCTACAACTGGTGAAAATAACACCATACATTTAAGTACTATGACTATGGTAGATATTCCACAATTTACACAAACAGCTAATGTTGAAAATATATATACTGATACAATCAACCTTTTAGCACAAAATTCTTCTTCTGGTATATATAATGAAAATACTTATAATAAAAATATAGATATTGTAGAGTTACATCATTCTAGTTCTGGAATAGTAAATGAAAATGTTTATAAAACTTTATTAAATCTTTCATCGGATATGAATAGTGCATCAGGAGAATATTACGATACGAATAACAAATGGAATGTTTCTTTAAATATAGGAAAATCACTTTATAATTATAATGGATTTTTCCGTGATGGTACATTATTTAAAGATGGTGCAACTACACTTTTAGAAATGTGGGGAACAGGTTCAAATGATTTACATTTTTATGATCCTTTAAATCATTTACCAGGTAATAAAACTCATAATGAAATAGATAGTTATAATAACATATATAGGTATGAAAGTCAAAGAGTTTTTGAGATGATGGGTGATGTGGAAACAATATCTTCATCAATTGATAATTATGGTATGTCAAATGTTGATTATACTGATAAGAAATTTTTTGAAAATAGACAAATGAGTAATTTTTCTAATGTAGACAAAGAATATAATTATATTAGTTTGTTAAATGATTCGTCTACTACACATCCTGGAAGACCTATGGGTAGAACTAGATTTGTAAGAAATAATAATGGAGTTTTAGAATATCCTTCTAACCATGTAATACATTCTCCTGGACTTAGGGAGTATCAGTTGAGATATCTTTTCAATCATACTCGACCAAAATCTTACCAGATTATGAATAATAGTGGTAATCCTATTTCTGCATCAAAAGTTCCTAGTTTTAAAGTGGGAAAAAATACAAATGCACAATATGATGTCAATCCAACTGAAACAGCGTATTCAATTGATGTTGGTGGTTCTAATACATCAAAAACAATTACAATAACAAAAAAATAAAATAATGGATTTTTTAATTAAACTTATATTTATTAATGAATAAAGAATAATTATAGTACAAAGTTTATTACAAAGTTTATTACAAAGTTTAGGAGAACACAATGGGATATTTAGATAATTCATCAATAACAGTAGACGCCGTTTTAACAGATTATGGTAGAGCCATGTTGGCAAAAAAAGGACATTTAGGAATAGAGTATTATGCATTTGGTGACACAGGAATAGATTACTATTTATATAATGCTGATCATCCCAATGGTTCAGATTCATATGGTGAGGCTATAACAAGGTTACCACAACTTGAAGCTAGTCCACACCAAGCTATTAGTATGAGATATACCTTAACAACTATGCCAAGAAATACAATTTATATCCCCAAAATTACTTTGGAAGATCATACTATATCAGATACAACAGAAAAAAATGGTGTATATATAAGACCAAAAACAGAAAAAATGGCTGAAAAGGGTGAAAATTATATTATAACAATATACGACGCAAATGCACTTGTTATTGACGTCCCGTTTAGTAAAGATTTATCAACACATATTGGAGGGGGTAACGCATTGTCTGGAACTGGTCAATATTTACCACAATCAGGATATGCAACGATATTACAATATAACAATAAAAAAGAATTATTCGTTAAATCTAGAGCTACACAAGACATACATACAGTAACTTATAGAGTTGAAGGAATGATTTCCCAACAAGTGGCTTATGCAACTATAACAGTTCAACCGACACTTTAGTAAAAAATTAATACAATAGGAGAAAATAAAAATGCCATTACTTAAACAATTTAAAGCAGACGATTACTCAACAGAAAGCTTCACAACCACCTATGGATTTTTCGATGGTGGGCTAGGACAATTAAGTGGTGGAAGTCTAGATTCAAGTTCATTAGCTGCCGGACAAACCGAATATTATGTAAATTTACAATACAATTCTAAAGATCATTTTAGTATAGCTTATGGTAATTTCAATGGTTCAGGTTCAACAGATACAGTTGGACAAACAAAGGCAGTTTATAGACAATTTTCAAATTATCTTCTAAATCCAAATGAACAAGATGATATTGGGTTTGTATTTTCAGGTTCAGCAATAGAATCAAACAGAGTTAACGATGTTTTCTTTTTAACAGCTGAAAGATTACAAATGAAAGATAGGTTGAATAAAAAGAATTGGACATTACAAATGACAGGTTCTAATACAGCAGGTACAGCTGGTATCCTATTACATCTATCTGATAACTCAGCATATGAAGTACCATACGCCTCACCTGCAGGACCAAGATACAATGTGATTAGTGCTTCAGCTGGTGATAAAGGTAATAATTCTCTAGCTACAGTATTTGGACATTTTTATCCAAATGTTGGTGTCATAGCATTAGATGGTAATCAACTTTCTTCGAGTTTACCAGGTACAGGTTCAGATGCAGCAAATTCAGATTTAATAAATTCAGCTCAGAAAGATGGGTTTGGTGTGTTAAATAGATCAGTTTCATCAGGAGCTCCTGGTGTTAACAATATATTAAAAATGATGGATTGTATATCTACAGCCGGTGACGATACTGGAAGAGCAACTAATATAACACATACATTTAGAAGTGAAGAAATAGTTACCAACAACGCATATTTCTGTAGAGCTAAAGCTAAAGAATATAACTATACTAATAATCCTACATTTTCGAGTGGAAGTAATAATTCATTTACTAATCCGTCATTTGTAACTAGCCCAACAACATATATATCTGAAGTAGGGTTATACAATAAGAATCAGGATTTAATAGCTGTAGCTAAACTAAGTGCACCTATAGAAAAAACTTTTTCGAAGGAAGCAGCTATAAAGATAACTCTGTCTTACTAAGTTGTAAGTCATGATATGTCAATTTATAAAAAAATTAAAGATGATGATGTAGTATTTAGAAGTGAAGAAGTTTATCATAATTATGATTTAACTTCTGCAGAATTAGGTACTACTAAACGTCAATTTGTTTCACACTCACAATACTTTGATTTTCCTGTTACTTTAAATGCAACTCAAATAGAAGAAACAGACAGTCATTATTTTTTAAAGACTAATTTTTACCAAACAGGTTCAGGTAAATTAAATAGTCCCTTAAATCCTCAGCAAGGTTCATTCACTAAACCAACTTTCAGACACAAGTTTAATAATATAAATGGTGGAGTTTTTACACACATACCTACAAAATATGTCGGTAGTGGTATTGTAAGAAAATCATTTAAATTAATTGATAACACATTTAAAGATTCACAGGGTAAAACAATAGATTATTTTGATGATGGTTATGGTAATATATATGCATCAAATGCACACATATCACAGAGTAACAATCATATGTCACATTCAGATAATTATGTTGGTAATATTTTTTATAATGAAGGAATCATTTCAATTACAGAAACAGGCTCATTTTCAGGAAGTTTAATGACTTATAATAATAGTTTAAGTAATTATACAGCTTCTTTCCAATCTATAAACAATATATATACTCGTACTTATAATTTAAAGTTAAATGCAAATGAATATAATATGACAAATAATATAAGTATAAAGAAAAGAGATCCTTCAATTACAAGTCCAGTAACGAAAACTGATTATGGACCACAACCACCCTTTCAAATTACAAATTCTGATTTAATAGCTTCTTCAATAACAGGTAGTAAAACTTGGACACCATATGTAAATAGTATAGGTTTGTATGATATGGATAAAAATTTAATTGCGGTGGCAAGCTTAAGTCAACCTATACAAAAAAGGGATGATATAAATTTAATATTTCAAATTGATTTGGACTTTTAAGGAGAAAAAATGGTTACATTAGGATTAGATGCATCAACGACTTGTGTCGGATATGCATTCACAAAAGATAAGAAGATTCTCGATATGGGATTCATCGACATCAAAAAAGAAAAAACACCCAAAGACAAAGTTCAAAAGGTTTTAGAAGTATTGAATGAACATGATTACATCGATGATGTTATGAATATTAACATTGAAGATAATCTATCAGGATTTGCTGGTGGAAGAACTTCACAACAAGTTATTAT
>CETY01057845.1_pt1 | contig 30632 bp, 14 predicted proteins | sample 361551 | NCBI WGS metagenome assembly CETY01 (sample SAMEA2623135, study PRJEB7988) | marine metagenome | biome: marine biome (ENVO:00000447); feature: deep chlorophyll maximum layer (ENVO:xxxxxxxx); material: "saline water (ENVO:00002010), including plankton (ENVO:xxxxxxxx)" | depth 45 m | reverse complement strand
GGTATAGTATTATTTGCATAAGGATTATATAGTATCCTACGAGGAGAGGATTTCAAACTGTAATCATTTCCCCAATAGTTAGTATCGTTTGCACCATTACTCGTATATGGGTCATAGTAATCGCCACTAGATAATACTCTAGATCCTTCTGACAATAACCATTTTCTTACATTTTTTCTGGTAGCAGTTGGATCTGACTCTAGATGTTGTGCGACAACAGCAGTCACATTTGGTGATGCCATGCTTGTCCCATTTAAGTATTGATTATAATATGAACTGTTTCGAGGATCCTGATACCCACTACTCCATGGACTTAAAACTGTTGAACCTGCTGCCCAGATATCAATATTCGGACCACGATCACTAAAACTTGAAGTTCTTTCTTGTGAACCAGATTGTCTTGAACTATCAATCGAAGCAACCTTAATCACAGCATCATCCTCTCCTTCTCTTGTGATTGCTGGTGTACCTGAACGATTATAATATGCGTCATATCCAGAACTATAGTAAAAAGTACCTGAAGTAAATTGATTACCATGATCTGTACCATCTTTTATTTCTTGTTTTCCGTTTGAATTACCAGCAGAGCAAATTAAAACTACATTCTGACAGTCAGCATCATTTACCAACTCGTCTGCCTCAGTTTGTCCTGATGTTCTTCTAGATGTAAATTCATAGTAAACACCGAGAAGTGTTGATAAGTAATAAACAGCAGGAACAGCATTTGTAGCAGCATCAACTTGAGTTTTACTATAAGATGTTCCCCTAAATGATGCGTTATACGTTAAATCCTTACGAATAAATTGTCGATGACCCCAACTACAATTTACAACTGTAGGATTTCGTAGTCCAGTTTCAGGATTGATTGGTTTATTTTTATGCCAAACTTTAATATAATCAAATCCATCACTTGGTTCTGACCATCCGACATCTGACCTATCAACACAAGCAATTGACCAGATATTTGCTTCAAAAGCACCACCAAATTGATTTCCAGTAGCAGTTCCAGCAACATGACTTCCATGCCAAGAACCATTGAAAGAACTAGATGACAATACGTTTCCTACTGTATAGTTTGATAATGAACCACTGCCTGGTGGAGTAAGTCCTTGTGCTGTCCAATCAATACCATATTCCTCTGCACCATGTATTAAAATATCTCGTACTCTTGTGTCTGCTTTTGTGCTAAATGATGACACACCTTGTTTTAAAAAGTCTGGATGATCCCAACGAACACCAGTATCCATAATTACAACATCAACATTCTTTCCTGTCAATGAGTATTGGGAATCAGCATTTATTGTAGTGCTAGATCCAAAATTGTTTGTAGTGGATTGATGACGATGCAATCCCCATTGAGTAAAATTTAAAGTTGATCCAGGATCACCACTGGTTCTACGATTTGTGCAATCTAACTTAAATCGATTGATGTCAATATGTTTATCAAATTCTTCATCATATTTTCTCTGCTCTAATACGACAGGATTATACATTGTAGATTGCTCTACCCACTCAACTTTAGAATGATTCTTTAATATATTTGCTTCATTTACAGACATTAAATATACTGCTCTCTTTGGAGAGAAGTTCATATCACTTGTACAACTTATCTTTCGATTTGGAATATCATCTATATCATTCTCGTTGATAATATAATTATGAATCTCTGTCCAATCTGATTCATTTTTGACACATACTGTAAATTCTTGAGGAGTGTCGTTACTAACAGCATCATCAGACACTATGATTCTACCATTTGAATCTGTAGATGTAGTAATCATTAAGTTACCTCACGTCTGAGACGATATGTTGTTGAACCACTTATACCTGTCTCTGGAGTTACTCTAAGTTCTAAGTTTCCACCATTGATGGCAGCATCAACCTGAACAAGTAAGTCACTACTATACATGATACCATATTGAGTTGAAGTTACAGATGTTCCATCTCTCATCGCTAGTAGTTTTTGACTTTGATAGTTAGAACCATTCTTAACAAATACAGTATATTCAAACATCAGTTCTGAACCATAGGTGTAAGTGTTGATTGTAGATGCGACCCCTGCACTTGCAGTAAATGAACCTGATAAGTTGGTTGTGATGCCAAGATTCGATCCTCCACCACCAGAACCACTTGATGCTGCTGTCAATCTACCCTGTGCATCAACAGTAATATCTGCGTTGGTATAACTACCAGCACTTACAGAAGTATTTGCGATATTTAAAGTTACATCACCTGTGGTTCCACCACCAGACAATCCTGTTCCAGCAGCGACTCCTGTGATGTCTCCACCACCTCCTCCACCGCCACCAGATATGGTAGTTTGTGTAATTCCTGTGATTCTACCATTACTATCAACAGTAATGACAGGAGCTAGAGTTGAAGAACCATAAGTTCCACCAGAAGCACCAGTTAAGTTTAACAATGCGGAACCACTAATCGCTGGTAATGCTCCTGTCAAATTACTCGCAGCAAATGTACCACTTAATGAAGTCGCAGTTAATACACCTGTAACAATGGCACCACTGTGAGTCGTGGTGAATTTTTGATTACCATTATGGAATAAACTTACATGTTCATTATTATTGGCGATAATCATATCTTCGCCAAGCATACTTTTTACATTAAAGTAAGGTGTTTTTAAATGAAATTGTCCACCATTGTTATGAAATGTTGCAGCAGTTCCCACCTTAATATCATTACCAAATATTGATACACCTGCGACATTCAATGTTGAGTTAGCATCTATTTCACTCGCAAACGTTGAAACACCTGTGATATTAATACCACCTGTACCGTAAATTATTTTATTGTTAATGTTTAAATTACCACCAAGTTCGGGTGTCGGGTCGTCAACAACATTTGAAATACCAGACACACCACCAGCAGATGCAGGTTGCCATGAACTCCCATTCCATACTTCAATTCGATTATTATCACTATTATAAATGAAGGCACCCGCTTGTACTTGATTTATATTTGATCTTTCTGAACCAGTTAATACTGGTGGTAACATAAAACGATTAGATGTTGTCGCAGCACCAATCTTTCCAGCGTCAGAGAAATCAACAACTGCCTTTCCTGGTATTGTAGTTCCTACACCAACAGCACCAAATATTGCTATAGCACCTATCGCATCAACATCCACGAGATCAGATATTTCTGTAGTTCTAATTCCAATTTGACCTCTATCAGTTATTATTATTCTACTACTTTTGTTGGTGCCATTATCTGGTGAATTTATAAGCACTGGAACTGATGGATTTTCACTCGCTGTGGTTCCAATACCAATACTAATTTGTAATTCAGAATTTCCTGTTACTTTTAGATCTTTAAAAGTAGATATACCACTCTGAGCGTATACATTACCACTAAAGATACCAGCGTTGACTCTATCTGCTACGAGAACACCAAAGTTAGCTGTTCCAAATGTCAAAGCTCCTGCGATTGATGCATCTCCAGCGATAGTAACATCATTTCCAAAGAAAGCATTACTTGTTACAGTGGATGTTCCAACAACATGTAGAGTATTAACTGGTTGTGTTTGTCCTATACCTAATGACCCCTTGTAGGTCAATGTCATCAAACGATCAAAATTACCTCTTCGGTGCCAATGGAAATCTCCAGTATTGATTCCAATAGATCCAGCTTCGAGATAGAAATTAATATTACCAGATCCATAATTTAAAATATCCAGTGAACTTGATGTGCTGTAAGGAAATGATCCGTTTGTTTTGCCAAATTTTATCGCACCATTATTACCTGTAGATACATTATCTCTTCCAAAAAATACCTGAGATCCAGATAGATTTACTATTTGAACATCTACTCCAGGATTTGTAGTTCCAATTCCAATTCTTCCAAAAGATCCTATACCAGCAGATAATATTCTATCACCATTAATACTGTAATTGGTTTCACTATTTAAATTTAAAGTTTCAGTTGATTGTGTTGCTGTTCCAGATAAGTCACCAACAAAAGTTAAAGATGTTACTATGCCTGAAAAGGTAGCACCAGTAGCAACAACATTTCCCACAGAAATATTTGGAGTTCCCGTTAGTCCTTGGGCAACAGTCGCAATACCAGCGACATTTGCATAGTTAGCTATATTGGCATTCGCAACAGTTCCAGCAATACCAGTAGATGGTAAATTAGTTAAATTTGATCCATCACCTACAAATGATGCAGCAGTTATAATACCACTCGATTTAATATCTCCAGTTAAACTATTAATACCAACACCAAATTTTCCGACAGTGTTTGGATTAGATCCAACTTGGAATGTAAATCGAGGATCTGTAGTTCCAACTCCAACATTTCCTCCATTGTAGATACTTGTAAATCCAAGACCGATATCAGTATCAGTCCATTGCGATGTTGGAAGATTACTTAATGTAGATCCATCACCAAAAAATTTACCTGCAGTTATTATTCCACTACTTGATTGTATTGTGATTCCTGTGCCAATTCTTACATCACTAAATGTACTTACGCCACTAACAACTAATTTAGAAACTGTTACTTGTCCAGATGAAATTACATCACCCTTGATATCTAAAACTTTAGTAGGTACAGTAGATCCTATACCGACTCTTTGGCCAGCAACAACTAGAACACTATCATCAACTTTGACACCTTCACGGAAATTAAAGGTCTTTCTAATATTCGCCATCTATACTATTAGCTTTTTACTTATTTATGTAACTCCTGTCTCAACAGTTGAACCAGCAAGTTGAGAAGGAGGACCAAGATTTGTTACATTGACTGTGGTCACAGTTCTTCTAATTGCTGCTCCAGCAGCTCCTCCACCACCACCACCATAAGCAGCAGGGTTCTCTTGTTCACTACCACTTGTGCCACCACTGGTGCCACCGCTACCATTATTAACTGTTGTTCCACTAATACCACCACCGTTGCCACCAGTACCACCCTCGGCACCAGGATTTGATCCTTGTTCGGAACCGCCTAGTCCAGGTCCACCATTTACTCTATTTGCACCAGATGTTCCAGCAGGAAGTCCAGCACCACCACCACCACTTCCACCTGTAGCTCTTCTTGTGCTACCTTCACCCCAAAATCTCTCTTGGGTAACTATAGCACCACCGCCAGCACCACCACCGCCAGCACCACCAGAGATTTTTCCACCTGATTGAATTACAACGCCAGTTCCACCAACACCCTCAAATTGAACACCTAAACCAGATGATCCAGCACCACCACCAAGACCACTGTTCGCACTTCTACCAGCACCACCGTCACCACCAGCACCAAGAATTTCACCATCAGGTCCTACAAGAATCTGCAGCACAGTGTCAGCGTTCCAACCAGTTCCAGTTCTTAAAGCACAACTATTGTTTGCAATTTTATCTGATCCAATATCTTCATTAACAAGTATGACTACTCTTTTTCCCGCAGTGTTATCACTGGTAATTTTTTTAAATCCACTAACGACTGTTTTCTCTGCTTGACCATCAAATCTAGTATAAGCATCATTAGGTTTATATTCAGCTGCTAGAGAAAAATAGTTGACAACAAGAGTTAACCTTCCACCATAAAAGTCACTAAATCTAACCGAACCATTTAGATCGTTAGTAACATTTTCACTCGTAGGAATTCGAACAGTAGTATTGTTTGGGTTTGTAAAACCTTGACCACGATAATCACCAATTCTGATGCCATCTGTCGAACCTCGACTGTATCCAAATTCATTGGCAATATCTCTTGCTGTTATTTGTCCTGAACTTTGAAGTGGCATAAGAATTAATTACCTTTTTTTAAATCATCAATTTCATTCTTAAGTTCTTTGATTGCCTCAATTAAAAGTGGAACCAATTTTTCATACTGTACTGTCAGATACTTATCTTCATCAATATTAGTTTTATATAGTTCCAAATGATTACTTGGAGACTCCTTAACTGCTTCAGGTAATACCTCTAGTATCTCTTGTGCAGAAACACCAGCAAATCTCTGATCACCAGTATCAATATTACACTCTGCTCTGGCAAGTTCATTATGTTTATAGGTAAATCCTCTAATTTTTGTAACTTTATCTAAAGCATCAGTGATTGGTTCAATATCTTTCTTAAGTCGAATGTCTGAGGTCAATGCTATAACATCACCAGTGACTTCTAAATCACCAGTGACTTTCGCACCACCCCTTGTGACTCTAAACTTCTCATTAACATTTAAACCATTTAATGGTAAAGGAAAACTGCCATTTGGTGTAGAGAATGTTAATTCTCCATCATTTGGTCCAGATCCACCACCTCCAGCGAACATTTGGATTCGGGCATCAAAATCTCCACCCTCTCTTTTGAAATCAATAAAAGGACCTTCAGTATCTGCGTATCTCTGAAGTTCGAGTGAACCACTATTAGTAAGTCTAGCAGATGCCTGTGAAGAATAAGCAACAATTTCTGGAGCACCTACGCTAGTTACTCCTACAATTGAATTACCAGTAATTATCGCACTTGAATTTAAGGTTCCACATGCAGTAATACCAGATAATGTTGTACCAGTAGAAGTAATTTCTAATTTCGTCCCTCCACCATACTGTAATTGTAGGTTTCCAGTTCCAGTAGATAGTTGATTTATTCTTGTATTGCTAGTATCATGATAAATTTCACAGTCACCAATACTTGTGTCTGTTGCTATTCCAGCACCATTACCTAATAATATTTTCTTATTATCTTGGAATTTAGCATTTGCTTTGAATAATACACCTGTTTTAAATTCATTTGATGTAGCAGTAAACTCAAGAGGTCCTGTAAACTTAACTCTTCCAGTAACAAATAAATCATCATTAATTTTAACACTATTATTAAATGTAACGGGACCATCAAATTGAGATAAAATCTCATTTGACTGTCCACCTTCAACAAGGATTCTTTCCTTCACAATAACTTCATCAAAGATAACACTCAATCTTGATGGATCTTCACCAGTTACAGTTGGAATTGGAGCATCAAATGTTCTCTCCTGTCCAGTCGTTGAACTGACTCTCTTATTACCAATGAAGAAGTCACCTCTATTGTTCATACCAGTGTAGACAACAGCACCACAAGATCTTTCTTGTGATTGAACTAAGAACTCTTCTCTCTCTGTCAGTGTCTTAACTTGAACCTGTGGTAATCCAGTTGAATAGTTACCAGGACCATACCCAACATATTCAAATGTATGACCTGAAGCACGTATAATTGATGGTCTACGAAACTCAACTGGTACTGGTTTAATCTTTCTGACTAATGACCCATTATCGTGTTCTTCTTTATCAGATCCTAAAACACCACGAATAACTGTCAGTTCATCATTACCTGATCCTGATAATGATGATGAAGATATCCTCATAATTTCAGTATCAACTTCTATATAAGATCCGATAGGGAACCTTTCCATTGTACCAATTCCTGAGTTTGGTACTTGTACTTTCAATTTGACTGCACTATCAGATTTAGTAATATTAGATGTAAGAACTAACACATCACCATCATAGAATGAAAGACTTCTTCCTTTATCAATATCTCCACCATTTGCTGACATTCCATGTTTTATAATAAAACCAGGAGAAGACAATGCATTTGTTGTTACAGCAGTAAATTGTGTTGTGCTATTTCTATCTTTAACAGTAAAATCTCCAAGATTAATATTAGAAGATGTGCTATCTAAAACACGGAATGAATTTCCTTTTATTAATCCATGTGGTGATGATGTTGTAAATGTAGTTACCTTTGATGTAGCATTAAAACTTGGAGTTCCTGATACCACTAATGGAGATCCAAGATGAATTAAAAACTGACCTGATTTTGGTAATGGGTCTGTTCCTGCTTTTTTGATTGAAATTTTTGTGGTTGAATTAATAGCAGTAATTTTACTATAACTATCAGTTTCTGTTCCAATTCCAGTGACTTGTACAATGTCACCTATGTTTCCTCGAATACCACCACTCGCAACAACATAAATTGTACCATTATTTCCTAAACCAAGAGTTGATGTCTTGTCGAAGTAGTAATTTCCAGCAGTATAATTAGCACCAGAATCTACAATCTCGACACCTGTTATCGAACCAGTTGAAACTGTGACATTTGCTGTCGCACCATTCCAATTAGCTCCTGTTGGTGTTGAACTTGTGTCTAGTATTTTTACATCATAATGTACACCATTATTATATCCACTACTTGAACCTCCAATAGATCCAAATACAAGACTACCAAAATTATGTGCTCGATCAAATGTAAGTTCAGCTTCATTTGTATCTGTACCAACTGTGCTAATTTTTAGTCCTACGCCAAAATCTTTAAAAAGTTTGTCACTTGTTTCTCTTGTCAAACTATTCTTGAGAGAGTTGGTTGCGACATCGCCAAGAGGACTTCTCTTCGCAAAAGATACTGATGCAGGAGGGTTGTCATTTAAATTATCTCTATCAAGTTGTGGATAAAGATCGACAACATTTTGACTGTAATTAAAATCAGTAAATTCTTCAGGAACTGAGTTGCCAGCATTTAAAACAAATAAATGATAGATACCATCTTGCTGTCCCTCAATGTATGGTTCGATAGTTTCATTTCTATAGATGTAGAAATTACTTAAGATATCATTTCTTTCAAAACGTGGAAGATTGATACCCCTATTACTTAATTGTCCAGCAGTGAAATCTCCAACATTATGAGAAATTCCATCTACATCTGTGGTGCTACAAGTAAATGTTTTACTTGTAGGAATTGTAGTTACAGCAAATGTTCCATTGTAACCAGAATTTCCAACACCAGTAGTGTTTGTTGTACTCTTTACCTTTAAAATATTAACTTTCTCATTTACATTTAAATTATGAGGTAGAGAAGTTGTGACAGTTATAACTGTGCCTGAATGGGTTGTGAATCCAATAAATCTAAGGTTACGATTAAATCCATGATCTGCAGTTGTAATGCCAGTTTGATTATAATCAGTGGCATTTCGATATCCTGTACTACTTGATTCTTGAATAATAAAACTTTCTTCTGGATTTTTTCCATTTGTAACTTCTTTTGGAACTACAACTCGAAATTTATAAATCTTATCATCTAAGGATCTTGAATCTGATTGTCTCTTAATAAATGTAGAGTTACTCTTGCCTAAATTAGAAGTTTGAAAGTAAGATAATCTTGAAGCATCAGGATCTACATTTATACACCAGTTACTATTTGCAGTATCATAAAATATTGGTGATCCAACATCTCCAGATTCTTTATCATGAACTCGACTTTCAATTGAAAGTTTTGTTCCTTTATGAATTGTAATTTCTTCACTATTTGTAGCATCTGTCAAAGATGATGCTAATTGTATTTGATTAGAAGTAAGAGCATTATTAGTATTGTGTGTAATCGCAAAATAAACTGTATTCTCTTCTATATTCTCAGGCAAATCTCCATTATCACTGAATATTCTTATCTTTTCTCCCGTTTGTAATCCATGAGCACCGATTGAAAGAATTCCAGTATTAGATCCAACAGTAATAGGACCTGAAGTGACAGAATATCTCTTTACACTAATACTAGATCCATTTGATTGATTTCCAACAAAACCATCAACCATTCGAACTTCTGCAGTTTTAGTTGTGATTGCGGCTGGATCATCTCCACAAGGAATGTAAAGAGTTTCTGTTAAGGCAGCACCAACACGGAATCCTGCTGTTAATGATGGTGGTACGTCATCTTCACTCACAAATCCATCAATGTAAATATGATTCGATATGTTTACAGAGCTTGTAAGACCTACATTAATTTTAAGCCAATCAACGTCGGCTGATGTTGGTTCAACGGATTTTGGTGTAATTAATGATGTAATATATGCTGTATTATCTTTTTTAAATGCTTCTTTCTTAAATCCACTAGAAGTTAGTGATATCTGACCAAAGTTAGAGTTAGAGTTTGTTACTGAAGCATCACCACCAGTGTCAGCACTAAAGTGTTTCGCATATCCAATCGCAAATACAGATACAATTTGTAAAATCGCATCATTTTTCATTGTAATGTGACAAGTCTCAAATCCTCTTCTATAGACTGCATCAGCATCTAAATGATATATCTGAGAGGAATCTGCTTGAGCAGCACCAGATGTTAATGCAGCACCTTCTGTTGGATTTGCGAACGAAACACCATTATATTGTCTGTCAATCTTACTATATTTTACAAATGCTCTATCATCTTTCTGTAAAGATATACCTGTGAACTGAGCAACAACCATTGAACGGAAACCAGTTGCTTTTGCTCCGTCAGCGATCATTCCGTTCATACCATAGACTGAACGGAGAGAACAGTTAAAGATGTATGGAGACGCTCCAGAGACGGTATCAGTCTCAACAACCACAGTCGCAGTTGCGACACTTAATGAACCACCAGAAGCAGGTGGAATGTTTGTAAAGTCTCCTTTCGCAAGATATGTAAACTGTGTGGTGCTTATGACATCTTGTACAAAGGAAGAAGTATTATATGGAAGATTAGTATTAGTTCCCTCAACAACACCTTTTATTTGAACAGGTGTTCCAACATTTAATCCATGCTCCGTTTTTGTTGTGACAGTAATTTGTTGTGATGGAACAGTTCCAGTACCAGATTGAATCGCTGATATTTCAATCGGATCTGAAGCAAAAGCACCAACTATTTCAAATTCTGGTCTTCTTGGAGCAAATCCTTCTGGATTAACTGGATACTTATCAGAAGATGGAATTACTTTAGTAGCAGCTGCTTCATTAAATGCATTTGATAATTTATCATAATACATTTCAAGGTCTGTGTTATTATATCCAGAAACTTTATTAACACCATCAGCATATTCAAAGCAAGTTAACTTATGATGAGAGAATAATGGTGTTGTTGTTTTAGTTTGTCCTGTAAAGTCTTTATGATTAATATAAACAGTTCCATTTCTATCAGCATCAAATATAGAGAACTGCCAGAAATAACATGTACCTGTAACTCTAAACAAGGCAGAATTAGGAACAGTTGAATCTGTTGGGTTGGGAACATACTTTGGTTTTATCTTTGTCTTTCTTAAATCTAATCCAACAAGTGATGTACCACGAGGAACAATCACACCACCATTTACACTATTGAATTTGTAAAGTATATTATCTTCTTGTGTTAAATCAAAATTAGTATTTAAATCTAATGATAAAACGTTTGAGGCTGGTGTTGTTTCACTACCACCAGGTGATACAACTGTAGGTACATTTGGATTTGAACTACTTGGTTTGATTGCAAAACCAGGTCGGTTATCAATAGTATGATCACCTGGATATACTAATATAGTTGTTCTTTCAATACGATCATTATTCTTACCTGTGACATATGAAAATCTAGCAGATTCAATTAATGCCCTTTGAATTGTCTTAAAGGGTTGTGCTAATGAATTGCCATCATTGGTTATACTGTCCGTTGAGTCAAGGTCATTCGGATTCACATAGAGTATTCTTCCCTCTACGTTTTTTATAAAATTCTCTAATCTATTAAGAGGCATCTTCTTATTTCGGCCAAAATATTTCTATGTCTATTTAGTTAGGCAAATAATCTAAGGTGTTATCTTTATAATCCAATAGACACCATGATACAAAGGTATAATATTAAATGGTGATCCAGAACCAACAAATGATGATCTTCCTGCGTTAGCAGCATTACCTGTACCTGATAAGCTATAACTCTCATAGTATCTACTTCTTCCACTTCCTCCAGCTACCTGATTAGTAGCACTGATAGTAGGAACATTTGGATTTACAGCCACATTTTGATAAGCAGCAACATAATGAAAATGAGATGGTAAATTTGCTTCTTGTAGGGTTGCTGTATTTGAACCACCTTGGAATCCAAGACCTTGTTGGCCAACACCGACAAGAAATCTACTTTGACAATTAGGAATATAAAAAGAATTGTTATCAGGTGCACCATATGGTGATGACAAAGCTCCAAGAGCATTAAATAGATCGGCATACGTTGTACGATTAAGAGCACCACCATCACATAAACGCCATCCTGCAGGAATCGTAGGACCTGGCCAAGCTATTATAGATCCAACGGGTGTTCCACCACCAGTACCAGCAGGTCCAATACTTCCTTTATTACCTTTTTGCCCTTCAGGTCCTTGAATACCTTGACTTCCTGAGGTTGCTGCAGCACCTGAGGATCTGGTCATGACGAGTTCGCATTCAGTTGTATATGTGTGTATAGGTTGAGATCCATCTTGAATTTGAGCAAATTTTCTAAAACCACGAACTTCAATATAATCACCACTAACTAATTGTAAAGTATGAACAATTTTAAGTGTGGCAAATCTTCTTAGAGCTACAAAATTAGAAGCAGCAGTAATAACCCCTGTGCGTGATGACACTGAGACAGTAGAATCAATGATTGCTCCATTTTTAAATAACGCAATAGCAGGTCTATCGGAGACTGTTTGATTATCCTCTAAACCTATATTAGCAGTTATGTTGTAAATACCATCACCAGTAACCGATACTCTCCCAGGATTAGTATTATTATTATGACCAAAAACATTTCCCTTGAATGTTTCTACATCAAATTTAATTATAACTGCAGCAGTGTTAGTAACATTTATATCCTCAACCATTGAAGAAGATGTAGATTTTCTAAAATGAGCATAATCAAGACTACCACCTATATTTGATCCTTTACTACCTTTTACTTCAACACCACGATTTCCTTTCTCACCTTTTGTAGCGACACCTGCATCACCTTTTTGACCACTATTTCCTTTTTCTCCTTTTGCGACATCACCACCTTGAGAATACTGTATTATATAAGCAAGAGCATAGTATGGTGGTAAGTTTGCGTTAGTAGCAGATACACCAGTCGCAGCAGAAGTACCACTAATTGAGTGAGTGTGATTAGGTACACTCTGTATTGTAAAAATTTTATCATTGCCATTTGATCCTTGAGCATATCCTGTACCATCACTTGGTGCTGGAGGATTAATATCCTCTCTACTGAAGGCGATGAATTGTGGACCATGTGGTCCTGTTTGATTGTCAAAACTATGATTGTGAGTACCAGCACCTGCTGTTGAATATGATCCAGAACCATGAGTATGGGATACAGTAACTGCGTTTGCACTACCACCAGTGTTTCCAATTGAATAATTGCCACCAGCACCAATAATAAATCTATCTCTTAAATCAGGTAAGTTAAAAGTACTTCCACTTCCACCATGCGTATATCCTATGATATTGAATAGAGCAGCATATGTAGTTGTGTTGAGAGATGTTCCACTACATAAAAAATAACCCTGAGGAACAGCAGTTGCAGATCCTGACCATGCAACTATCTGACCTATTGGAGAACCACCAACTTCTCCCTTGATACCTGAAATACCTTTTAGACCTCGGTTTCCTTTATTACCTTTAATTCCACCCTTTCCTTCAATACCAGATGCTCCTTTATTTCCCTTAAGACCTTTATTACCTTTAATACCCTTTAATCCACCCTTACCTGCTTCACCTTTATTTCCTTTGTTTCCTTTAACTCCCTCTTTTCCTTTAAGACCTTTATTTCCCTTATTACCTTTCGAACCTTTTGCTTCAACATTACCTGCAACTCCTTTCAGACCTTTTTCACCTTTCTGTCCTTTATTTCCTTTAATACCTTTAATACCTTTAGCACCCTTTTCTCCTTTATCAATATCGCCACCATGTTGATATTTAATAACGTAAGCAAGAGCATAATATGGTGGTAGATTTGCATTAGTCGCTGATGAACCTTGGGAATTGGTTCCTCTATTACTTGGATTACCAGTTGTACCACTAACTGAATGAGTGTGACCACCACTCCCACCTGTAGTTTTACCAACGTTAAAGGTTGTTCTATCTTCAGGACTACCACTTTGGTTCTGCTCAGGACCTGAACTAGTTGGATGATTTGCACTACTGTATGAGTGAGTATGATTACCTGGATTATTAGTAGTACCACTCCAAGAGTGAGTGTGATTATTAATTGTATGACTGTGAGATACTAATGTTGCATCAGCACTACCACCTGTAGCACCTGGTTTAATTTGTGGGTAAGTCGTATCACTACCATCAGAATATGCTCCAACAATAAATTTATCTCTTAAATCTGGTATGTTAAAATTATTTCCACTTCCACCATGAATATACCCTGTGACAGCAAATAAAGAAGAATATGTATTTTTGTTGAGTGACCGTCCATCACACACAAAATATCCGCTAGGAGGTGGAGATATATTTCCAGACCACGCTACAATTTGTCCTATTGGAGTTCCAGCACCCGTTACACCTTTTATTCCTTTGGTTCCTTTAACTCCCTTGTTCCCTTTAAGACCTTTATTTCCTTTACTTCCCTTTACACCATCAGCACCTTGAGCGTCAACACCTTTCGGACCTTTATTTCCCTTATCACCTTTATTACCTTTAAGACCTTTATTACCTTTAATACCCTTAAGACCTTGAGATCCTACATTACCAAGTTCTCCCTTTTTACCTTTATTACCTTTATTACCCTTCTCACCTTTAACACCTAGATCACCTTTTAATCCTTTAAGACCCTTTTCTCCAACACCTTTTAATCCTTTAAGACCTTTTTCACCTTTATTACCTTTATTACCTTTATTTCCCTTAGATCCTTCAATACCTGAAATTCCTTTTGCACCTTTGATTCCCTTTTCACCCTTTGCACCCTTTACTCCCTTCTCACCTTTATTTCCCTTGATACCTTTAAAACCCTGAGAACCTGAAGAACCTTTAACACCCTTTAAACCTTTATTTCCTTTATTTCCTTTAACACCTTTCTCTCCTTTGGCTCCTTTTGCACTTATACCAATCGGCACCCAAGATCCATTTTTTCTTACTTTAAGAGACATGATATATTTTTATTAATTATTTATAACTTCATAATGAAGGTTAGAGCATAATATGGTGGCAAGTTTTTATTTGTTGCAGTCTCACCTACAGTGGTTGTTCTCCACACCTTACCATTACCTGAAAGAACTGATTGTGCATCATAAGCAAAATTACCATCAGATGTAGCAGTCCAACCAGCGGTATTATTTGCTGCATCTAATTGGTCATCACCAGGCATATTATGATAGTGAGAGGGTAGAGTTGAATCAGCACTACCACCAGTATCTCCTCGATTGTACGTACTGCCAGATGCAACAATGAATCGATCTCTTAAATCTGGTGCACCATTTGTGCCATCACAAAGAGTCCATCCAGCTGGAGCAGTATCTCCATTATACATTATAATGGATCCTGATGGCATAAATCCACTTGAATTTGTACCATCTGTGTCATACCATATGTCACCATCACATACAACATAGTTGCCACCTGGTGTTGTAGTTGGATCATTATCTTGAACATATTTTCTACCATAAGCATTACTTGTCTCAGCAATACTGACTGTTGATATACCAGCAGACGTTGGAGTTACTGTAATAGGATTGAGTGGAGTATCATCTACATTACAATAATTTTCCTGTTTAACATCAATTGTAGTTATAGTACCAGGAGCCATTTCAATCCAATCAAGTTCGGTTCCTGTTGAAGACAACACTTGTCCTGCAGATCCTAATTCTCCATCTTTATCTTGAAGTCCACCACTAATTTTAACACCATCAACAGTAGTTTCAAATTTAAGACCATTATTATACCTCAATTCAACACGGTCACCTTCATAGAACCTTGCCATATCTTGAGTTTCAGCCGCATTTCTTATTGCAACTTGATTGGATAATATAACAAGATCTCCTGTTCCAGCATCTCGAATGTAACTATGTCGATATATCGAACCTGGATCATATGGAGAATTACCATAATATATTTTTAATGCTTCATTGTTTCCAAACGTAGCTAATGAATCATTATTAAATTTAAGAGCATCAGCAGATTTATCCCAATAAACTGACTTAGCAGTTCCAGCATTTCCCCAAAATTCAACATCATTTTTAAAGGTTGCGATTCCTGTCACATACAAATCGTCTATATTCACATTTACACCATTAAGGTTATCTGCAAATACTTCTTTCCATCTTAAAGTCTCACTTCCTAAGTCAAATGAGGAATCACTATTTGGTAGAATGTTTGAATTTACTTTTGAATTAAATACAACATTGTCCGCTACATTATCTCCTAATGTTACGCTTCCCTTGAGATTTGAATTACCATCTACTATTAAACTATTTGTAAGAGATATATCATCCGCATCTATTTGACCTATAACTGTGACTCCGATACCAGATGTCATAAGTCTTCTATTAGTTGGTGAAGAATTATAATATAATTCTACAGCACCACTTCGAATACCACGGAACCAACTGTTTCCATTTGTTGAATTTAAAAATAAAGTTTTGCTGGCATTTACAAAGAAATTAGAAGATCCAGTCTGTTGAATATAACTTTCGTTCGTATATCCATTATGATAAATTTGTAAGTTACCACTTGATCCAAACTTTGCTCTTGATCCGCTTACAAAATTAAGAGAGTTATCTGTGCTACTCCAATAAGATGATTTAGCAGCACCTGTGTTTGTCCAAAATTCAACATCACCTCTGAAAGTTGCGATACCAGAAACATTTAAATTATTAAAATCGACTTGATCGATTATAAAATTTCTTTTAACGTAAAGATCTCGTCCTACATATAAGTCACCACCTGTGGTAGTAATTCCACCAGATGATGCCAAAGTTGTAATACCAACAACACTTATATTTTGCCCAACATTTAAATTTTTCTCAATACCTACACCACCATCAACTGTAAGTGAACCAGTGTCTTTACTAACTGATTGTGTGGTTGAATTTAAAAATATATCTGCATTCGATTGAACTGCTCCACTCGCAGCATTTAATACTAAAGCACCAGAGTTAGTTGTGATTGTATTTGTATCTACCTTAATATTCATTAAAGTTGTGATACCAACTGTCTTTAATGTTTGAATATCTGCTTGTCCTGTGCCAGATAAATTCAGAATATTTAAAGTATCAGTTGCAGTTGTATATGTAAAATTAGAATCATCAATCAACTCTCCTGATGTTCCAGCAAAGACAACACGGGTTTGTGTTAAATCTTCAACTCTAGCAGTATTAGCAGCAATCCCACCATCTGCTTTAATTTGATTTACAAAAGTTGAAATACCAGTGACATATAGACCATTAATAAATGTTCCACCTCTAAAAGAAGATATTCCAAGAACATCAAGTAATACTCTAGGTTGAGTGCTTCCAATACCAACACGGGAAGTATCAGAACGATAAACAAAGTTTGGTGCACCATCTACTAATCCAGCACTATTATGATATTGAACATCATATATTGTTCCACCCGCACCAGTTCTGACAGCATTGTTATTGATCCATTCAACACCTGTAGTTCCCTTTGATAAAAGATTTCCTTGAGAACCAGGATCATTATTAAAATCATATATTGTTTTTCTTAGTCTAAGGTTACCATTTACATCTAATTCTCTTGTTGGATTAGTAGTTGCTATGCCAACTAATCCTGTACTGGCAGCGACAGTTAAAAATGTCCCTCCAACTCCAACCTTTAATCCAGTATCACCAACTTCTAATCCCTTTCCTACAGTTAAAATACCAACAGTGCTATTAAATATTAAATCTGATGATGTTGAAAAATCATCTCGATATGTTCCAACACCAGCGTTAGCATTTGGGTCAAATATATTATCTTTAAATAAAACACTTCCATTATCTCCTGGTGGTGTTACTGTTATGGTTGCAGCAACACCTAAACTAACAGCATTAGCAGTTATGGCGATTCCCACAAAGTTCATTTGTGTAATGCTGCTAAGTGTTCCTACCAATGACCCTTCATCAAAAACAGATAACGAACCAGGTATAATACCACCACCAATTGGAATCCAATATCTCTCACCAGGATTTGATAAAATAGATACTAATTGATATTGTTGTCCAGGTGGAATACTTGGAGTTCCTGAAGGAGTGGGTGGATCTCCAATATTAGGTTCTGCTTGGTCTAATCCAAGATATCGATATCTATCATCTGTTAAACGGTTTTGGGGAGTCCTTTTTACTCTTCCGCTTGTATACTTAGGCATTACTATTCTCTAGAATACTCGCTAGAAATTCCATTTGTAGTGGAGCGACCAATCCACCCTGTGTTGAAATTCCTACATTAACATTAATTGTGTTAGTCGTACCTTCAATAATAGGCAAATTAACATTATGTGCTGGATCACCAACTCTTGGGTATCCATGCTCAGAGTTGTTTCCATCTTGACTGCAGGTGAATATAACTGAATTTGTTGCGATTCCTATAGACTCATTAGCGATTAACAAAGCTCCAGATGTAGCACTTACGAATGTATGGGTGTAATCACCACCACTGATGACAGCACCACTTGTCGCTGATGTAAACGTATATATTCCACTCGCACCTGCTGATCCAACATTCAATGTAATTGTTGTGGTTGTATTTGAGGTAATACCAATCGCAGTGTCATACGCTCCTGTGTTTGCAGGTTGTGGATATGTTACAGTTCCACCACCCGTTGTAAATGTGAGACTACCATTAGCCAACTTAACATTTGTTCCTGTACTTAATGTATTCGCACCAATATTGCATGTCATAATTCCAGAAGCTGTATCAAAATCAACTGCAGTTGGAGTGAAAGTAACAAGTGGACTCTTACCAACATCCACTTTAAAAGTATTTGGATCAATAACTGTAACAGTTTTAAAAATACCACTCACAGGATCTGTTGTTCTTGGATATGTTTTAGTCGCTGTATTACCATCCATAGTACATGTAAATGATAATGAATTATCAACAAATTTGACAATTGAATTAGAACTAAGTCCATGAGTAGCAGATGTAACTGTCATGATACCAGATTTGGCATCATAAATTGCACCAGTTACATTCTTTGAAGTACCTCCACTTAACATTCCATGATTTGCAATTGTTAGACCTAGAACACCAGTTTTAGCATCGTAAGATCCAGCAGTAGCAGTATACTTTGCTCCTGTAGAGGTTCTTGTTATTGAATTTACTCCTGCTCTGACAAATGTATGAATTGCTGGATTGTAAAAATGATTAATACCATTCGAAGTTCCAACTTCTACGACAAAAGATTTTATATTATTAACATCAATAATTGTATATGATGCCTGAGGATCTGGGAAAATTGTAGTTGTAATGCCTGAATTATTATTTGAACATGTAAATGCGATACCACCCAGTGTAATTTGGTCACCAGAAGCAAAGTTGTGATCTCCTATCGTGGTTACAGTCGCAACTCCTAAAGGTTCACAGTAAACAACATTTGTTATTGTACTAACTCCACTCTGCTCTCCAGATATAAAAATACGATCCAACGTTGTTGGTGTTTTTTCTAAAACTAATCTACCATCAACTAAGACAACTGCATCATTTGGTGGTATTTCAACATCTTTTAGAACTCGTATATCTCTTGTTAATCTTGTACTTCTTGATTCTCTTCTTTGAATAAAAGTAGTTTTAGGATATGTATTGATTCCAACGTTCGCTACTTGAGCATACAAAATTAACGCAGAAGCACCAGTAGGAACCTCATACAATTTCTGCAGTCCTGGTGCTACAGGAACTGCGAGTGATATAAACCTATTGACTGGTGCTATTGCCATATTATCTCAATGCTAATATTAATGGTGTTAACTGTGCTTGGATTGCTCTGTTGAAATCTCTACCAGAAATTGTTGAAGTTGTTTGATCAACAATTAAACCCTGACCAATTTTAAAGTTACCTTTTTGATCGGTGCTGGTAAATGGAACTTGCCCTCCATTTATTGCAATAACTTCATTCGCTGGTATAGGAACTCCACCTTGGAAGGGGTTCGCTTTATTTATATCCGTACCAGCACCAATATATTCAAAGGAATGAGAACTTGTGATGATTCGACTAATTCTACGAAGTTCAATATTAACTCCAGCGTTGACTTTGTATGGTACAAACTCATTGAATGTTACTGTTGTTAATCCTGTAATAGTGGGTTCTGTGGCAACATTAACTGTGAATAATATTGGATCAGTATCAACTTGTAATTGAGCACTTCCTGTGCCAGTGAGATTAACTGTGAATGATTGATTTGGTAAGAAATTTCTTCCACTTGAGATAACATCAATAGAAGTTATTGTCCCTGCTGCACTTACGTTAGCAGAGAATTCTGGTCTAATTGCCTCTGGTCCTAATGGAATTGGGATTGTAACAATTGGAGGTGCTGCTGGATTATAATCACCTGGCAATCCACCATTAATAACTTTGATTGATCTTATCAACTGCATCGGTTCATTTAAAACTCCTATGGCAGTGGTGTCATCATAATCTGCTAAATTTATTTTAAAGAATAAACCTTGACCATCAAAAGGTTTTCGAAAAGCTCCTGTAGAATCTTTACAATCATTGATTGGGAAAGTATCATTTTCAGCAGCGACATTTGTGAATATTTTTCCTGTAAATTCAGTTCTTCCGATACCATCTGCTTTCAAACCAACGTTACCAAATGAGGAATTTGAGTTTGTTAAATCACATTGTCCTCCTGTCACACAAGATATTCCAACATCAGTGGCGATTGTGAATATCGAAACTAACTGAGCATAAGCATTATTTGATAGTGACACTCCAATTCCATTTTCATTGTATTGTGTGAAAGAATCACACACCATGGATTTTAAATCCTGTCCAAGATTAGTTGTTCCTGTATAATTAGCGTCCGCAAAATCTCCATTAATTTTCATACCAATACTCTTGGTCATGAAATTAGTACAGTTACGTATATATGGTGATCTCCATCTTCCACTTGGTCCTTCATTCGCAGGTCCTACTTGTGTAAAACCAGATACTGCCTGAAAATCTGTGCCTGCATTTACTGCTGTTTGTGTTGGTGGGAAAGCAACAGCACCACAATCTGTATGAGCATATGAAACTCCACCTTTTCCATCATTATTCAAACCAGAAAAATTGAGATTCTGTATTAGACATCCTCTTCTTACATGAAAAACATCTTTCGTTCTATTTTGTGGAACAATAGTAACTAATCTTAAATCTTCTCCAGATACAGAAACATCAGTTCTTAATCCGATTGGGTTGTTCTCAACATAAGTTCCTGATCGAATTATAATTGTATCTCCTGCTTTCGCAACAGCCGCAGCACCACCAACAGTTCTTTTTGCGTCTCCTTCCAAGAATCCACTGTTAGTATCATCACCATCAACAGTTACCCAAACTGCATTTTCAGTATCGACACCAGATGGTCTCCAAGATACACCTGACCCTACTGATGATAGTCTATAATCATTTTTACTTTTACTTACATCAAAACCAACACTATTCAACTTATCAATAATTGAATTTTCTAACTCTAGAGTTCCGATTAATTTAGTATTATTACCAACATTCAAATTTTCTTCAATACCAACTCCACCTTCAACTATAAGAGCACCACTATCTTTACCAACTGAAGATGTAGCATCTTCTATTTTTGTTTGTCCACCAATATTAACTTTCTTCTCAATACCAACTCCACCTTCAACTATAAGAGCACCACTATCTTTGGATGTGCTATCTGTTGTTGATTCAATTTTAGTATCACCACCAACGATTAACTTCTTAACAATACCAACACCACCATCAATTTGAACTGAGGCGTTTGTAGTGCTAGACGCATCTAACGTACTATTGAATGTGGTATTTCCATCTACATCTAAAGTATTGTTAAGTGTCGTAGCACCATCTACATCTAAAGTATTATTAAGTGTCGTAGCACCATCTACATCTAACTCAGCGTTAAAAGTTACATTTCCATCTACATTTAAAGTGCTCTTGAAGTCAACAGCAGCACCAACATTTAATCTCTTTTCTATACCTACACCACCTTCAACTATTAATGCTCCTGTATCCTTATCAGTTGAATTTATAGTTGATTCTAATCTTGTTTGATCTCCGACAATTAGTTTTTTAACAATACCAACACCACCATCAATTTGAACTGAAGCGTTTGTAGTGCTAGATGCATCCAATCCACTGTTAAATGTAGTATTTCCATCTACATCTAAAGTATTATTAAGTGTCGTAGCACCATCTACATCTAATGTATCATTGAGTGTTGTAGCACCGTCTACATTTAAAGTTCCACCTACATCTAAAACAAATCCTGGATTATTCTTTTGAATTCCAACATTTGTCATTCTAAAGATAGAAGCATTATTTCCAACACCAGTATATCCCCACAGATCATTCGTAAATATTGTCGCTATACCAGTTCCAACTGTTGGATTTTGTGCTGTGGGAACTAGGGTATCCGTACCAATTCCTAAACTATTTCTTTGAGAAAAATTTATAGTATGGAAAGTTTGAGCGACACCCGTAAGTGGAATCTCTACACCTTCATCCTGTATTAAAATACCTGTTTGATCTTCACTTGGTGTAATCGCTGTCCATCTTATACCAAATTCATTCCTTTTAAGGAACATTCCATTCGCACCAGGTGCACCTACTGAGTCATAAATATTTCTTCTAATCGCAACACTACCATCTGCATCAAGTTTTAACGGTCCTTGCGTATTATCATTTCTTTGATTGGCACCGTTATTATCATCATAATAAGTTCCAATACCAGGATTTGTAGTTCCAATACCAACTACTCCATACGAATTAACAACAAAAGTACCAGTATCAATGCCAACTTGAAACTTTTGTATTGGTGCTGTCGTTCCAATACCAACATTTGTACTGGTAGTATCCGCAGAAAAAACAGTTCCACCAATTCCAACCTCGAAATCTTTTCTTACGGTTAGAAAATCTATATTTAATCTTCCATCAACAAAAATATCATCTTTAAATGTCGCTACACCAACGAAGGTTGATATTCCACCAACAAATAAATTTTCTTTTATATGTACATTTCTAAACGTTACATCATCTAAATCAAAATTATAATAAAGTTTTCCATAGATATAGGCATCTTCAAATATCGAATCTCCATCATTGACGTTCGTAGTATCATATGGTTGAGTCATTTAAATACCTACTAGAAAAACTTTTTGGCGATAGCACCCGCAACTGGTCCACCATACATTCCTGCTGCAGCAGATGCTAAACTACCACCAGAAACAAAACTTCCAGAGAAAGAAGAAAATAAACTACTAGTCTTAAGAAGATCTCCTATGTTGCCTCCTTTGGTCGTAACTTCAACCTTATCCGCATGTAAATTAATTTCATTAGTTGCACCCCTCTCCTCATAACCAATCCGTATCTTTTTTGGTGCCTCAAGAATTAATTCATTTGAAGCTTCAATAATTATATTCCTTGCTGATAATCTTATTTCACCCTTGTCAGCGTTTACAGTATAATTTCCATGATGAACCAGTGTTCTCATAGTATTATCAGTATCTTTAGACTTTACACCAGTTTCTATCTGGTAGTCTTTTTCAGTATGATATCTTGCCAATCCAGTTTCATGGAAAGATATATTATTTTTTATTTTATCCTTCGTAATACCAGCCATAAGGAATACTGTTCGACCTGCATAGGTCATCTCATCCGATCCAGACTCTATAAAGAACTGAGGACCGAAGTTTTTTACCTGATGATTTTGTTTATCCATACTAATATTCTCCTGGTTTTGGGAATGCACCTACACAATCAACAGACTGTAGAACTGGTTGATCCAACTTAGTTGGTGTTGATGACATAATTGGACGAAGAACAGCACCAATACCCTCATTAGATATAATTATATTTGGTATTGAATCGTATGGTTTTTGACAAGTTATTTCAACTCCTGTGATTTTACCATCAACTACTTGTAAATTCATACAGTCATCTTCAATAAATGCATCTTCATATCCAGTGCCACCATCTTCAACTATGATTTCTTTAAGAAATACATTACCCACCTCTCCTGGTAGATCAATTGGATAATTCTCACCTTCACTTGTTATAATTACATTTGTTATTTGTCCATATGTTGGTGAGTTTACATTTCTGTCAATGATTACTTTCCCAAAAGCACCATAACCCTGATTACAATTATCATTAAAAGCAATATCTGGTTCTTCAGTATATCCAGAACCAGGATCAGTGACTTCAAATCCAATGATACTTGCTGTTCTTTTTATTTCACCATACAAGTCATCTGGATCGAGTTTATTAATAAAATTGCCGAAAAGAACTTTTCCTGCACCACCAATACCATCACCACCAAATATTTCACCAGTTGGAGCACCGCACTTAAATACATTTCCAGTGTAACAATCAGTTCCTATATTCTGATCTGATGCATCACTTACCTTTGAACCAAAAATCGTCCACTGACCATATTCTTCTTCAAATTTTGTTAGTTTTTCCTTGACTAAACTACCAGAACCAAATTTCTCAATTCTTTTTGATGCATTATTGGCAGCAGCTGTTGCTTTGTCCAGAATATTTTGTTTTTCGCTTGTACTTTTTGATTTTTGTCCTGAACCATCCACTTTCCAAGTGTTTGTACTGTTTTGTTTTTTAACAACTTTTTCTGGACTACAATTGAAGAAATCACCAATTTTGTCTGCTAAATTAATACCAGCACCTAAAATGTCTCTAACCTTGAACAATGGTCCTAAAACTTTACTAATACCACCAGTTAAAGGTCCGACAATTCCATCAATTAAAGAATTAACTTTAGTTAATACAGAACCAATAAATTGCTGTATCGCACAAGCAGGAGCATTCAATGAATTTTTAACAAAAGCAGTCAACATATCTTCAAGTGCACCTTGTAAAGCACCACTAACCTTTGATGCAAGACAGTTCATACCCTTAAATACCTTTGAGACAGGACCAAGCAAGGCACCCTGTGCTTTTTTCACAACTCGAAGAGCGATATTATATTGTGGAATAGAACTGAATATAGTTGTAGCGATAGTACTTAATCCAGTTTTAACACCACCAATCAACGCATCAGACAATGAATTACCAATTTGACCTACAAATGATTGTGCTCCACCTGCAATTAAAGCTGCTGTGCTTTTAATTTCACCAGGTAAATCAAAGAGAGCATTATCTAATTTAGTTGCTGTAGATAAAAAGTTAGTTAAACTTGTTTCGGCAGTGACCGCAAAACTTTTTAATGATTTATCAGCAGTGTTAACAACTGTTCCTGTCGTTGCCGACAATGGTTTTAAGTCTAGTTTTTTTGCGAGTTGAAAGGTATTAAGTTTTCTATTGTAATTATCATAAGTATCTGAATCAAAGGCATCAATCGTCTCCTGAGAGAATGATTGTACTTTAGCTAACTCTGGATATTTTTCTTGGAGTCCAAAAATGTCTTCTGACCATCCCTCTGGATCTGTCTGAATTAATTCAACAAAACTCTTCTCTTGAAATTCATTTAAATTCTCAGGTGGTGGTGAAACGTTCTTTGTAACTGGTTGTGTTTCACTCCTTCGACTTGTTAGTGAATTCTCAAATGCTAGTTCTTCAGATATATCCACTGTATCTCCAACTTGAGGACCTGCTGCTCTTCTCTCAGCAGATCTTCGTCTTAGTTCAGCAATTCTCGCTGCTCTCGCCTCTTCACTTGTAAGATTATCAAATGCGTTTGGATCATTAGTTATGAATTCTTCGCTTGAACCTGCTCTTGAATTTGAATATGTCATATTTTAAAATATCCTCCTGTTCATATATTTATCAATATAATTCAAGAGCTTCATCAAGACCACTTCGATCTCCTGCCCTTGCTCTTTCTATTTCAGCATCTAATGAAGCTTCAAAAGCACGTTCTTCTGATATGTCTACTGTATCGCCCACTCTATTACCTTCTGATGCGTTTCTTTCAGCAGTTCTTTGCCTTAATTCCTGCAGTGTTAAACCAGATGAACCTGTATTTCCTGATAATTTACCAAAAGCACCAACAGCATTTTCTTCGTCTAGTCCACCTTTTAATTTTCCTAATTGACCAACAGGAGCACCTTTTCCCTTTCCATTTCCTTTATTTGAATTTTGTTTCAATTCAGGATAAGTTGCACTTGCGGTTTGAGATGACTCTTGACCTTCTAGTAAACCTGGTTTTACTTTTTTAGTGAATCCAGATTCAATACCAAATTTACTACCATCATTCTCTACTTCTGTTCCTCTAGTAAAGGCATGAAGTATAAAAGGTGCGGTCCTGTCAGGTCCTAAAAATATTCCTAGAACCATATCACCTTGAGATAAATTTATACTCTCTGATCTCTCAGCAGCACCTGTTCCTGCAGTAAGAGGAATTAAAGCCTGTGCTACAAAAACATCATTATCTTCTACAGTATCTTTATTTGAATAGTCCGCTAACATGCGAACTCGATATCGATAACCCCAACTTCCACCACCCATTAAGGTTCTTTGAGATCCATTTTCAGTAGAAACTAACTTTCCTATCCAATAAGATACACCTTCTCCTAAAAAAGAATATTTTTTTGTATCTTCATCAAAATCCATTTACATTCTCCTTAGTAAAAAATTAAACCACTGTCTTCTTTTTGTTGCTCATTACTGTTACCTTCTTCTTTAACAATAAGTCCGTAAGTGTCACGAGCAAGTGTCATTGAAGTAAATGATCTTTCATTATCAAAATAATGACATAAATGAAGAATCAAATATTTTCCACTCACATGTTCGTCAAGTCCACCTAAGGATTTATCATCACCCTGTCTTTCAATTTCAACTTTAATCACATCACCAGCCATCAAATTTACATTGCATGGAACTTGTATTTCCATCATCTGAGTATGTAGAAGATTATATCTCATTGGAGACTTTGCTTGCCACTCTCTAGGATCATTATTTGGAGTCAGATTTTGATAATCTAAACTTCCAATATCTAATATATGATAGTTAGTTGTACTATATCCTTTAGTTCCACGTCCTTTTACAACTTTTTTACCAAGAGTTTTTTTAACTTCTTCTCCTACCTCTCCCTCTGCAGTCTTCAAAACATAAAATTGTTCATCTACCTGAAGTTTATATGGATTAAAAAATATATTACGAGAGGCCACCCATTTTTTTCTCTCTTTAATATTTTGGTCTTTTAAGAAAACAGGAGATTTAACAATTTTAAAATCATTTTCATCATTATCTGTATTTGATGAAAGAGCTCCAGTATAAGTATAAGTTTCTACTGGTGGTTGAGAAATAAGATTATCGATTGATTTAAATTTATGTCCATCTTGAGTCTCATAGAAAAAATATCCAGGATCACCATTAGTTGGAATTGATCTTCGACAAAGGTCTGTAATTAAATCTAAACCGCCTTTAGATCTTGATATAAAATCATAACTATTTCTTGTAGGATCAATGTTTTCACTTTTAAATGAAATCTTTAATTCAGATAAAATCTTCTTTACATTATCACTAATTCTTCCTTTATAGGTGATGGTTGGATTTTTTATTTCTTCATTATCAATTGCAGGTTGTGATACTAGTGTTAAATCAACAGCTTGTCTCTGAGACTCCATTGCCACCGTAGCAGAACCATTTACACGAAAAGGTTTTTTTGTAAAATCCAATACTCCAGATTTCGTTCTAATTCTAAATTCAAGATCCTCCTCTCCTTCAATAGGAAGTGAAGATTTGATACTTCCTTCTCTCTCCTGAATATCTTGTTCTTTATCAGCTTTAAGAGCTCCTGAAGAATCCATATAACGTAAAAAAGCAGTTATCTCTGGCGAATACACACTTTCATAATAAGTAAATTCAAATGTTCTAGCAGTAAGATTCGCTTGCTTTTTATCATTTTTGATATTCATTATTTCAAAAATTGATGCTCTTGACGCACTTCCTGACATTACTTTTTCCTCCTAAACTTCCATTTCAACTATACGATCTTGAAAAACATAAACAATCTCCTTTCCTGTATTATCAGCAAAGAAATCAGAATTATATAATTCAGAATTAGCGATTTTTTTATCAATTCCTTTAAAAGATATAGTTTTAGAATCTAATACCTCTATGTTAGAATTAATAGTTTTTGCTTGGTCTAAAATAAATTCATCTTTTTCTTTCTGACTTAATTTATTAAATTTTCCTTTATCTAATACATTCTCTATTTTATCAATATCCCTCTGTACGGTATTATCTTCAGTAACTGATTTAAGTTCTTTTACCTTTTTATCTACATCAGATTTTTGTTTTTCTATTTGTTCAGTTTTACCACTAAAACTAGATATAAAATCATTAAATTGTTTAACTTTTTTATTTACAAATTCTACTTTTGGTTTTATATTTTCATCATAGTATGTTCTCACACCTTTGATTATTCCCCCAATACTATTAACTAAGATTCCTATAAGAAGTAAAGGTATTGCTTTTCCAATTCCACCAGTAATCCCTTTAAGTGGTGCTGTTATCTTTGAACCAACTGATTTTAAACCAGATTTTATTTTCTGCACTGCCTGTTCTCTTTTTTGTCTTTGTAATTCTTGTTTTTCAAGTTTGGCATTATCCGATTTCAAGGTTTTTAATAAATTATCTTGATTAAGTAATGAACTTTTAATATTTTCTGCTGTCATCTTAACTGACTTAACAGTTCCACCACCTGTTGTTGATGTGGATTTATTTGATTCTTTTGGTTTCTCATAATATCTTGGAGATATAGAAGGCAAACTACTTGGAGAAATCTTAGTTTTAACTTGTTCCTTTCCTTTGTTTACTACAGATTTCATGGCAGTTTTTTTACCACCAAGAGATTTAATCCCTGAAGCGATACCTTTGCCGATTGCAACTGCTGGTCCTATAAGTGAAAGAGGTAATGGCATGAGTTTATAATCTTATTCCGTGTATTTTTGGAGTTTTTCTCATATGATCATTCCCAACATTAACTGAACTTACATGTTTAACATCAGTGGTTTCTGGTAGTGTAACAGTTGGTTTTCTTTTTTTGTATAACTTATCATATATTGGCGGTAGAGTAATTATTTTTGGTTCTGGGAACATACTATTATAAACAAGACCTTGACCAGCATTACCACCAACATCACCTGATATATTAGATGTAAATGCCATTGGATTTTCACTAAAATCACCAGCAGCAATGCCATCATACGGACCATCTACCAATGTTGGAGCTAATTCAGTTGCCAATGTAGTAGCTACAATACTAGCGTCACCCTCTGATAAACCAGATTTTTCTAATGCTGTTTTTGAAGTTTCAATTTCTTTCGTTTTTGCATCAAATATTGGTTTTCCAATCTTATAACCCAAATATAGAGCGAGTCCAATTCCCATCAGAGCAAGTAATTTAGGAGACGCAAGAAATGCTAATGCACCTTTGATAACCCCAATAGCTGTAATTATTCCCTTTACTGCCAATATTCCTGCTAATACACCAACAGTTCCTACAACCCACTTAAAATTGTTTTTAATACTATCAAGAATTTTTGTAAATCTTTCAGAATCAAAATTTTCTAATAGATTAAATGCTACATTTCCCGCAACACCAAGTCCAAGTAAGGAGAGTGCTTTCATAATATTTGCTCCTCCCTTTTGAATTGGTGAGGTAATTTTACTCAAACCTTTACCAACTTTTTTAACAGATTCAATTCCACTTTCGGCAAGATTACGTTTTCTTTTTTGTTTTTGATCTTTTAATAGTTTATTCTGTCCTTTCTCTATCGCGATTCGATTTGCAAAATCAGTAGATAAAATATTTCCAATGCTTACTAATGTAGAGTTTATTGATGATAATTCTTTTGATACTTCAGTAGTCTTATCTGGTTCAGGTGTTGTTAACTGTTCTTCTATATTAATCTTCTGATTCTTTAATATACTTTTAATTATCGTAATCTTTCTTGAATTATTCGCAACCCTCTTCTCCAAAACATTCGCACCTATATTGAAGGTGGTTCTGTTTATCTTTGGTCTACTACCCATAGTAGACATCTTATTCATAAAATTTTCGTAAACGGGAGAAGATTCATCCATTATTTTGTTGTTGTTTTAGTTTTTCTTCTTCAATATGTTGTTTTAATAATGTAATGTAAACTTCCCTTTCCCAAGGGATCATGTTTTCAACTTCAGTCAAAGAGTATTTATGATGTTGAACTAAGGCAAAATTAACTTTGTAGTATGACTCAAGATTAGTATGAGCCATACCTAGGTGAAAAAACTTGCCAGTCCCTCCAATACGACTTGAGATTCCACCTTAGTTTTAGGATTTGTAACCTTCACTTTATGAGAAAGTTTAGGCATAGTCTCAAAAAACTTTTCAATCGCTTTAAATTGTTTACTATTGAGTTGTTCAATAAACTCCTCTAATTCTTTTTTTGAAGAATCAGCAGCATCCCAACTTTCCTCATTATCATAAATCATCTCAATACATGATGTAATCATATTTAAGGACTTATCAATATCATTTCCTTCGCTACCATCTTGACCTGATTCAAAATTACTTTCAATAAATTCAGTCATTGAAGGATACTTAAGTTTCATTGAGTATTGATCATCAAGTTTAATTGTACTCTTATGACCTCTGACCTTCTGAACTTTAATTAAATCTACATTAATTTCCATCTGTACTGTTGTTTTCTCATCATCAGGACATGTGACATTAACTTCAACTGTTTCACCAACTGATTTTGCACGAACATTCAAAAACAAATACTCAATGTC
>CETY01125147.1_pt1 | contig 30726 bp, 13 predicted proteins | sample 361551 | NCBI WGS metagenome assembly CETY01 (sample SAMEA2623135, study PRJEB7988) | marine metagenome | biome: marine biome (ENVO:00000447); feature: deep chlorophyll maximum layer (ENVO:xxxxxxxx); material: "saline water (ENVO:00002010), including plankton (ENVO:xxxxxxxx)" | depth 45 m | reverse complement strand
GCTCTTGGACTTGCACTTTCACCTGCTAATTCCATAATACCATTAAGAGATTCTTGTCCCTTTTCAATTAATGAATATAAATTAGCACGAGTATATTCATAATCTTTTTCAATATCATCTGTAACATTCTTTGTACTATCTTTTCTTGTAACACATCCATTTTCTGGTGTGGTACTAACTTCAATAGCACTAGTAGTGTTTAGTGCTTCATCTATAGGATCGTAACTAGACATGGTATTCACTATATGTCAGTTTGTTTTGTAGGACTCCATGTTTTACCATCATCAAAATCGGTTATAAACTCATCAAATCCAAAGTCATCTCCAAGTTCTATCGCAGAATCATCAGCAGTAGTTAATAAATTAACTTTTGCTCCAGAAATATGTAACGCAGCAATAGAAGAATCATAATTCCGTTTTACAACTATAGTATTAATATTAACAATCTTACTTATTAACATTATTTCACTATCTACCACTATTCTATTATTAACACTTAATGCAGAAGTATCATTAACACCAATATTAGTTTCAACAAGTGTTAAATCTTCTGTTATCGTTGTAGTATTGTCTTCAGTATAATCTTTAAGTGCTTTAGGTGTTGCAGTATACCTCATCTGCCTTCTAGCATTAATACTAGTATCAGCAGCGTAATCCACTTGAACTTTCTTAATTAGTCCATCTGTACTATCAGCAACAGGTCCAAATAGATATGTTTTTGCTGTAAATTGTAAAGTATAAATCAAAGCAATTCTAGTACTAAAATCACCTTCATACTCATCTCTAAATGTTATATTATCTAATACTACTGGAATATCTCTTTTTTCTCCGATAGATTTTACTAAATTAACTGTAATATTAAATGATGGTTGAAAATATGGTAATATTTGCTCAATAATTTGAAGTGCATCATCGTTCAATTTTGAAAATATACTTAATTCAAATCCAATATTATAAGGAACAGGCATAAAAACTTTCTTTATATTAGTTCCATCCGTTGCTTTAAATGTTTGAGTAACTCCAGATTTTCTAGATGAATCATATTGAATAGAAGTCATTTCAAATGACATTCTAGGTAATGTTATTGCAATCGGTTTTGTTAAATTTTCCTGTTCACGAATTTTTGCAAAAAACTTTTGTTGTGGACCATAAGCAAGACCTACTTTTGTTTGATCAAGAGTAGTATCATCAATTTTTTCATGCCTAATGTTTATATCATTGAATAATGTTCCAAATCCAATAATAGCCTTTCTTACAATTTCGTGATAATAATACGTTCCTAACATTAATAATCTCCAAATGGGTTACCTTCACTAAAATCAAGTATTGAATCTGCAGCATCCTCAAATTCTTTATTAGAATCAAATGGATCGTCAAAACTATCAGTACTATATGAATCTACAACGTATCTTGCGGATGATATTGAACCAACAACAATGTCACCAGGACTAAATACTCCACTATTTAGAGAAACTTTAAGTTCTACTGGTGGATTAGTTGCATTAATATCTACACGTTTTCTGAAATCTCTAACTCTAGCAGTAGTTCCAGAAAGTGAACCTGTTATTTCTTCATTGTATATAAATGTTCCTATTCCAGTTGAACTTATTCCAGCAATATCAACTGATGGTACAACAGTATAACCAGCACCAGCATTATTGAAATGTATTCTAACAAGTTTTCCATCTGCCATAACTGGTGTTGCATATGCTGATATCCCTGTTCCTACAGGAGGAGCTCCGATTGTTATGGTAGGTTCAAATCCTACAGGATATCCTGCACCTTGAGATGATAAGGTAATAGTACTAATTCCACTATTAACAATTGTGGAAGTAACAGCAGCTCCAACTCCACCACCACCTCTTAAAATAATTAATGGTGGATCATTAACATCATAACCATAACCTGGATCAATTAAACGTATTTCTTTCAATGACGTTACTTCACCTATTGTAGTTGTAATTGCAACTGCAGTTGCTCGACTACCAATAGACGGTGGAGCTATTTCAACCACTGGTGAAGAAGTATATCCATAACCATCATTAGTTAAATCTATACTTCCAATCATTCCATTTCCACCAAGTATAGCAAGTCCACTAGCAGTAGTAGCAGAACCAACTAAATTTAATTGAGTAATATATCCTTCATCTTCTACCGTATTATCAACTTCATCAATCGTTGTGTCAATAAGTTCATTTTCATATTCATAAAGTTCACAAGATAATTCATAAGTATAATTTCTATTTAATTGATAAAATGGTTGCTCAGATTCAACCCTCTTAATTTCAAACAACCTTTCGCCAAGTGGAAAATATATCAAATCACCTTCTTTTGGTCTTGTAATTAAATCTTCAAATGTATACTCAGTAATAACACCTTCAGCAATACCAGCACTCATACCTTCTAGAAAAGGTGCAATAAATTCTTCATATCTTTCCTTTGAAATTGTAAGACTGACTTCATTAGTTAATCTTAATCCAAATTTTGTCATCAAATCACTACCAGGAGAATATCCCTCATAATTATTTAAATATGCCTCAAGTAAAAAAGTATCGTCAAATTTTGATGATTGAACCTCTCTAACAATATCATCAGTTTTGAATACTTTTCTAGGAAGATAATAAATTTCCACACCATACATTCTTAACTGTTCATTAATAATATCCTGAACTAAAAATTGCTCAGATTTAGAACCTTGTAAAAAATAACTATTTAATGCCATACTTTATCAACCTATTAAATCAAGAGGTGGAAGTTCATACTCAAGAGACATGCTCTGTTTTATAGATTCTAATTCTCTCTCAGCATCATCATATATTTGTCTTCCATTTAACTCAATTCCACCAGGTAATTTTACACCTTGAAATTTCAACATATTTTGTCCCCATTGTCTTTTAATAAGAGCAGTTGCATATTTTTTCACAAAAATATCATTATATACTTTTGTGAAAGATTCAGGATCTAATGCTCTATAACAATCAAGAACTAAAAATGTTCCTTCTTTTTCTGCAGCCCAATCAATATCCAAATATAATCTATCTTGCCTTTTATTATATCTAATTTGCTTATCTGTTGTCAATAAAAAATCAATATCTTCTAGATATGTTTTCGTCATTGAATATTGAAGTAAAGCAACAGAATTAAAATTGTATAAATCATTCAAAAATAATTGATACTTAATACTAAACATTCCAGCAGAAATAGTACTAGAATCAAATTTAAATATTTTTTCTACACCAATTACAGAATCTGGTACTTGTAAAAAATTGGAAGTTTCATACCAATTATTAGTTATTGTTCCTATTCCACTTACATTAGTAGAAGTTGCAGTAGTAGTCACAATACCAACAGTATTTTCACTACCATCTTTATTATTTGCTGTTCCTCTATCAATATCATCTTGAGTTAATTTATATTTGAGATACATTCTCTCAACACCATCAAAATGACGCTCATTAAATAGTTGAATAGCATCATCTATTGCATCATCTATTTGATCGTCATCAATATTAATTTCCAATACTGGAGCACCCAATTTTCTAAGGCAATACTCAACTAATCCTGTTTTACTATTTGGTTTTGCCATCAGAAAGATCCTCCATCAATTAATCCAACAAGTTGAGTAGCAGTTAGAATTCCAGTTACAACTGAACCAGTTGACGTTGTTTGAAATTTTTCAACGTCATTAAAATAAAGTCTAACCCCTTCATCATCTTGAAATACTGCAGATGCCTTACCAGACTTTGCTTCAATAATAATATTACCACCATCATCATCATCTACATTATTTCGGATGTATAATGGACCTGTATTATTATCAATATATGAAGTATTACCAATTGATGTATGATATAATTGAATATCATCTGCATCGCCAAGTACAATCTTGGCATCATCATCAAATTTTAAATAATTATTAGATTTATTCCAAGTTAAACTATGTGAATCACCTGCAAATACTACATTAGTTTGGAATTGAGTATTAAAATAAAATATTGATTCTCCAATAAAACTGGATACTCCTGAAGTAACATTAAGTCCACCAGCAATAATATTAATACCATTTGCAAATGTAGAAAATCCAACAAAAGTAGATACTCCAGTTACTTTTAAATCAGTAAAAGTATTTGGAGCGTTTGAAACAGCTGCTTCAATTGTTGCTGTTGTAATTGTATCAAGAGATGCAATATTTTTAAGTTGAAATCCAGAACTTAATACCTCTGTAGATCCAATACTTATACTATTTGTTGTAGTTATTCCAGATATACTTAAATTTGCAGCAGTTGCTGTTCCACTAACATCAATAGATGGAGAAGTAATTCCTTCTACACTTCCAATAGTTACACCACTTCCAACTTCTATTTTATCATTAGCACCATCTAAATTAATACTAGATGTACCAACAGTTAAAATACCAACAATTTGTGCATTATTTGTAACTAAAGTTGTAATAGTACCAACACCAGTTACATTAAGATTTCTACCATTTATTTCATCATATACAACATCATCTTGAACATATAAATCGCCGCCAACATATAAATCGCCACCAGTAGTTGTTATACCACCATTACTAGAAAGAGTTGTTACACCTATTGACTTTAAATTCTCATTTACAACTAAATGCCTTAAAATATCAATAGAAGCATTAACATCAACATTACCACCAATAGTGGTCATTCCTCCAATATTTGAGGATCCACCTACATTTAAATTCTTATTGACACCAACTCCACCACCAACAATAAGTGCACCATTGGTAATTGACGTAGAATCTTGTGTACTCTGAAAAGATGAAATTCCAGATACAACTAAACCTGACGGAGTTATATGATCCGTCATTACAAAACTTTCACTAGATGAATCCCATACAAGTATTAAACCATTTTCGGTTTTTCTTGAAGAATTAACATCTTGAAGGTTAACTAATCTTGTCGGAGGTGCCGACGCATTAGATAATACCCTAATTACATTTTGTGAACCAATTCTATCGTTGATATTAGGCATTACCTAGTTACCCCTGCTCGTACTAATGCTGCTCCTTCTACAGCTTTATATTCATTACCACCAAGAGTAGTCAATTTCACATCATAAACATATCTACCTGGTTTCAAGTTAACAGTAGTTGCTGCCGTCATTGTAATGGTAATAATTCCATTTTCAGGTGACGTTACAGTCGAACCAAAAGAAGTACTTTTGGAACTTGAAGGATGCTTTCGAAGCATCGCTGTTGTTCCTGCTCCAGCAAGATTTAAAAATGCATTAGAACGAGTATCCTCTAATTGAAAGGATGTATCAAAATCGAATCCTTGCTCAATCACTATGTTGGATACATATACTGCCATTATTATCTAATCAATATACTTTTAGATATTTATATTAGTATCATTTCATCATTTATTTAGAACCTCTTTTAAAAGAGATTTTATTTCATCAATATCAGAACGTAATCTTTTTAACTCATCAATATCAGATAATTTTTTATTCCTCATAGAAATATATGAGGAATATGCACCATCATCGCAATTTATAATTGCACCAGATTTTTCATCCCTATAAAGGTTTTTATGACCTTCAACTTTTATCATTATCTTGTAGCAATAATCCTAATATCTTGATATCTTGGTGGATATGCTTCATTAGTTCCTGTAGAAACTATCTTAATTTGGAATCCTATAAATTCACCAATATCCTCCCAAGTATTATATTCATATTCTAAGAATTGATTATCTTCACTAGGTGGAACAATAGTATCTGCTCTACCACTATTTAAATTAGAATCTATCACTTTCTTTTCAATATCTTCATCTCTTAAATTATCATAACCAGGGAATAATTCATATGATGGTTCAATTTCACTAGAAGATGCTTTAAATAACCTATAAAGAACTCTAAAATCAGATGATGGATGTCTATATGCAGCAAGTAGAACTTTAAGTGAAGTTGCTGGATTCTTCAAATTAACTTTTTGTGAAATATAAACTGAACTATGAGGATCATCTATTACTAATTTAGTTCTATTATCTTTAGTGTAATTAGTAATTGGTGAATTAAGTCTATTTCTAGTTAATTTAAATGCACCATTCATAGTATCAATTACTGGAGATAAATTTTTATCTTTAGAATGTAATTGTGCTATAAAAGTAACAGATTTATTTTCAGGAAGATTAGTTAATCTAGCAATTTCATTGACTTTAGAGCAAAGAAGTCTTGGTGAAGTTAACTTATTGTTATTATTAAAGGAAACATCTTGATAACCTTTATCTAAGAAAGATGATTCAGTTCCACCATCACTAGTTCCTGATACAGATCTTAATTTTCCATTAACTGAAGTATCTTTTCCAGGTGCTAAAACATTGAATGATGGAATAAATGATTCATATTGGAAATTATGGGTTGCAATTAATTCCTTTCCTCCAGCAAAACTTTCATCAATAAAACTAAGTTGATTTGCTCCAGAAGATCTATCTTGTAGATTTTCTCTAACACCTCTAGCAGCATAAACATGATACTTATCAATTGTTCTAAGTGATGATATTGATGAATCACTTGGTAAATCATGTGTGGTATTAATACCTGTTAATGAAATTCCATTAAATTCATACTTAAAGCATTGTGAATTAACTCCATGAGTTTGTTGATATGAAAGTCCATATGCTCTAGAACCTACAGTAAGAGTTCCATCACCAATACCATTATAATATATAATTTCTTGTCCAATCTTTACATATCCTTGTGATGTTGATATTCCTTCAAATGTAGTAAATTCTGAAGTACTTGCAACAGAAATTACACTTCCATTAACATCCAATTGTGCACTTAATTTTATTGGAACAGTATTTGGTTCAATTCCTGAAATTGCTACCTTATTGTTATCAGCAGTCATTCCATGACTATATTGAGTAACCTCAAAAACATTTCCAGTATAAATTCCAGAAATTACACTAGAATCTCCTTCTATAACTGTTGTTGCTGCTCCTGCAGTTATAGAAGAATCATCAGCAGGATTGTTATATACACAAAGATAATTATCATCAGTAAATTTCTCACCTTGAACATTTGTCAAATAAAGAGTATCAATACCATTTAGAGTTGCAATTGTAAATTCAGCACCAGTTCCTTTCTTATCTGTACCTAAATCTGCTGTAGTAATTCCAACAACATCACCAACAGCATAACCATTTCCAACAGAAGTTATTGTGAGAGTATTTGCCACACCACCACCAGTAACAGCAAATGTTCCTTTTGCACCTGTACCAGATCCACTAAGAGTGACTAAATCAACATTACTATAATTTCCATTAACTTTATATCCAACTCCTCCAGTGCGAAGTTCGACAGTGGATATTTGACTTCCTACAGATTCAATAATTCCTTTAGCATCAACTGAAACACTTGGTGAGGAACTATTTGCAGCAGTTACTTTTCTACCAGGAACCAAAATAGAACCCATACTTGAATTAGTAGTAATTCCTACTTTTAATTTTCTAGGATATGTTTTAATTGTATTAGATAATGATGTTCTGAAATTATAATCATCACTTTCTAATGATGGATTATAAAATACTACATCAGCAATTTGATTCGTAATAAATTCACATTTATATAAAGTAAATTTAATATCTTGCTCTTGATTGGGTGTCCAAATGGTACCATTTTGAGATTTAAATAAACTACCACCAATATACTGTGAATTTACGTAATTTTGACTTCCTTCTGCAAGATTTTTAGTTTCGATAGTAACTTCATTCATTACAGATGTCCATACTTTATACTTAATACTATCTGCTGCCATAAGGACGATAGCATACTCTTGACCTGCCTCTAGGTAGATTGGTGATGGAAACTTAATATTAGTCGCTACAGAGGCATCTGCAGAGGTTTTAATAATAGAATTATTAGAACTATCCAATTGAGAAGGATCTATAGTTACTTCGGCATAATCTTGTACTACTTGATTTGTTGGTGTACCAAGTTCAACCGTTCTTATTTGAACAGTTAATTTTTCAGTTTCATCAATTTCATAGAAATATAAATCTATAGATGATAAGAATGCACCAGTTTCATCAACAACGAAAGATTGTGCAAGAGGATCATCATGTTGTGGTTCTGGAGGTGGTCTTCTAACAATTGTAGTATATGTTTCTTGATTAACAATAATACCACTAGTAGAATAATCAGTCTCAGAAAAAGAAATCTCTGCTTCATCTCCAGGAATAACATCAATTTTATTTGTTTGAGATGCTGTTACTTTAAATGATTTAGTTCCAGTTGAGAATCTTAATGATGGTGTTGGTATTCCTTGTGGATCTCTAAAAAAGAAAGAACCTAATACATCACCAAAAGTATCTGTTATTAATCTAATATTTGATACTTTTGCTTCTGCCTTAGATTTTTCACCAACTAATTTAATATCAGTTTCTAATCTACCATAAAAAGATGACTGTACTTCATTAGATAATGATGCTATGTCAACGTTCAACACTGTAGAAGAAGATGAATAGATAGATGCTAAATTAATAGTTTGATCATAAGGATTAACTGAATAAGTTGTGGTTGGAGTTGAATAATTGCCAGTTTTATGATTTGCTTGTGCTAATCTAAATTTTATTAATATATTACCATCAGAATCAATACCTATAACTGTTTCTTCTTTCTCAAATGAACCAGACTCCATAGTAACTTCTATTAATTTTGGAATAATATCTATTCCACTTCTACCATCAAAGAATGGATAATGTGTTGCAAATGCCTTTAAACCACCTGCAGAAAATCCAACATTTCTCATACGAATATGTGTATCTGCTCCTCCACTACTATCAATAGTTGTTTCAAATTCGTTTGTATTAGCAACACCTGCGTTAACCTCAGCCAATGTCATCTGTTGACCTACAACAACTCTATCAGCACCTCTAATTTTTACTGTTCTAGTCCAATTATCTGAAGAAGGACTTAAATTCATTCTTCCCCTAAAAACAACAATAGTAAATGGGTTTACATTTTCAATTCTAGATGCAAATGGATTCTTAATCCAATCCTTTTCCTCATATTTAAGTGTAATTAAATCTCCTGTTTTTTGTGCATTAGAATCTAATAACTCAGGATTATCATTCCAATCTATAATTCCTGTATTGAGTGATGGATTTATTGCAAGTTCTGGTTTAAATGTATAAAAATCAAGAGGAACAATCATCTCGGAATTTTTTCTATCGATAGCCATATTGCAATCTGGATTATCTCTATCCAAACGTTTTGCATTATTAAAATCATCAACAAAGAAACCAGTCTTAAATCTATCACCAGTTGCATCCTTTACTTGAAATGATTTTATATCTAACTCCAATAATGATAATGATGTAGTTTCTTCTAAATTAGATACTCTTTCATCTAGTCTCCCAATATCTCTCATAGTATATCTCTTATTATCAACCATTGTAACATCTGCATCAGATGGATGATAAAGGTATGCGGGTAATTTCAATGTTGCAATATGCATTGAATCATCTAACAAAGATGGTTCGGAAGGAGTTATTGAAGAAACGCCTTTTGTTACACTAAATACACCACCTTTACCTAAAACTAATTTATCAATTCTAGGTAAATAAAAACTATAAGATAGTGAGGTAGAACTGTTTGGTGCAGGAACTCTTGTTGCTGTTGCTCCAGATGCACTATATTGTCTACTACTATCTGCAAAAGGTGATCTAACTGAACTTGTAAACTCTGATACTCTAGGTCTAAAATCGATAGTATCAGATGCTCTAATTCCATCTATAGATGGAATATCTTTAAGATATCTTTCACTATCATAAGAATTTACAGTAAATACATCTCCAGTATCACTAGATGGTATAGTATAATGATTATATACTATCGTTAATTTCTTAGATGGTCCTGAAGTATTTTTTCTTCTAACAATTCTAGAATAATCATAAAACTGTTCTTTTTGCCCTTTATTTAAAATGTAACTATCACTAATATCCAAATAAGTTCCAAGTTCTATACTTTGAATAATAGTGATAATATTTGATTCACTAAATGTTACTTCTTCACCTGCTTTAAATTTATTATCGTTTAAATAACAGATTTCAACATTATTTGCTCCACTTCTAGTAACTAATTGAGCAATTGCTTTAGATTCTGATCCTACAATTTTTTCTCCCAATATGGTATTTGTATCTAATCCTAAACCAGAAACAAATACTAACTTATCAAAAATTGGAGCATTAGCATCCTTAGATTCATACACTGCAACCACTTCGGAAACATCTGGAACATTCAAAGATATTTCTTCATCTTCCACACGCAATCCATAAAAATCATTCTGCGTCATTCCAGTAGATGATGTGGTTACACCAGATCTACATCTAGTTACATTAAGTTTAGTACTTCTAATAAATTGTTTATCTTTATTTGAAATTGAATTTTTTTCTAAAGTAACATTAACAGTACATTCTTTATTTTCTAAACCACTCAATTCAACTTGAGTAAAGTTGTTTATTAATTTAAATTGATCGGATGTTAAATCTTCAATACTACCATCAAAATAACTAACAGAATAATGTTGGGTATCAAAAGGAACAAAAAATGCACTACTTATCCCTGTAGGAATACTAAGTGTTAATGCACCACTAGAAGGAGTTACTGGTCCTATTTGTTCTGCTAAACCTAACGTTGAATTTGATAGACTAACATCAGAAACGTCTGTATTGTCTAAAGGAATATACAATCCTGCATTTTCATCATTAACTATTGCTGGTGCAGCAAGAGATGCAGTAACAGTACCAACACCAATACCACCCACACATACTCCACTTACATTTGAAACTGCTTCAAGTCCAACAGTTGCTCCATTATTACTGACAGATTTAACTCTATTAAATCTAGGAGATGCATCACCTTGAATTTGATATTTAATAATACTACCAATTTTAAGTGTTGAAAATTTAGCACCAGGAGAGGTTAAATTAGTTCCATCTACATTAATTTGTAGATTTTGACTATTATTTAATATTGGTCTATCTCTAAGTACGGTATCAGCAACAAAATCTGTAGAAAAACCAGTAAATGAAGAAGAATCTTGATATACAGATCTTATATCTTCTGCACCAAATGCACTTATAATTCCAATAGTTCTAGAATTTTCTTCCAATCCATTAATTAAAATCTGCTCACCAACAATAAATTTACCTGAAGTTTCTGATAATGTAATTGATGTACCAGCAGCATTCAAATTAACATAACCAGAAGCACCACTACTCTTACCCTTTATATAAGAAGTAGCAGGGCATTGGGATGCTGATAATGCTGAATTTAATGTTAATTGGGTATAAGTTTGAATATCATACAAATATAAATCCCATTCACTAGCAGCATCACTATAAGCAGAGTTTCTTAATCCACATGAATATACTCTTGCAGTTCCTATGCCTATTCCTGTTCCAGATGTTGTAGAATTTTTTCTCTGATCATGTAATGTTACTACATTAGAGTCATTATTGATACCAACCAATGGAGTTCCACTAACATTATTAACTCTCAATAGATTACCCATCTTAAATAAGATATTTCCAGACGATACAGTCTGCGTATCTCTAGGTTTATCTACATCTATTACACTAGATCCAACACTAACTACACGATGTCCTTTAACATATGCTTTTCCTGAAGATACCACAGTACAAAATGTATCTTCAGATGGTGTATTTCCATCCTGTGTAGATTCGTTTGATTGATATATTCCTTCATTTGATATATTATCATTTAAAGATTCGGACAATTCTACATCAAAATTATCTAATGAATAATTTCCAGATTCTTCAAAAGTTCTTTTTGAAAGATATTCATCTATTATAGAATATTGACTTGAATTAATTAATCTCTTTAGTTCACCATTCTCTACTCTAACTAATTCAATAAAACTAGTATCATTAAAATCTGTTAATGATTTTTTTGTTAAAGTTGTACTAATTTTTAATCTATCAGCACCTGGTGCTGCGTAATTAGAAAATCCTCTAGCATTATCATATAATGATGCATCATCTTTTGCAGTTACAATTGATTCTAATACATTAAATCCAACTCTATATGATGGTGTATTTGAATATGGATCTAAAACTACTGTATCATCAGTTACTTCTACAAAATTTCCTCTTATAAAATAAACTCCACTTCTAATTGATACAGAACTGCCTGTTGCTGCAGCATTTAATGATACTAAAGTAGCTACAGTATCTCCTATATCTATTGTAGTATTTCCGTAAACAACAGTTTCTTCTGCTATTAAAACTTCACCATCTAATAATTCTGATGATGAACTATTAGTTCCCCCAGTCTTATACTTTACAAATAAAGTTAAATCTGTAATATCAGTAGAATCTGATGGTAACTTATAATCAATAACTATTACTTTTATACCCGAATTCTGACCTTTAAGAATTTTTCCTTTTAATTCCTTAACATATAAAGAAACTGGTAATCCTAAATGTTCCGAATCTAACCTTATCGAATAGTATTCTGAATCATAATTAAGATTACCAGGTATAACCATAGCACCATCTTTAAAGATGTGTCTACCAAATTTTTCTATTTGATTTTGTGCTATAGATTGTAGAGATGTTAATTCTCTTGCTTGAACAGGTCTTCCTGGTCTAAATAAAACCTTATGAAAATTTTTATCATCACTGAAATCATCATAGTAAGGATTTATATTTAAATTAGTCTTTTGTGGCATTTTTTAGAATTCCAGAATGATTTTAACGTCTTCTTTTTGTCTTGGATCTCGGGTAACCAATTTCCTATTGTCTAGGTAGAGAACATCTCCCGACCCTTTATTTATCTCGGCAGAAGAAATACCATCATTGAATTCAACACCAAGATCTATAATCTTGTTTCCAGTTGGATTTGTAGTAACACCAGAGAATGATGTATTTATTCCTGCACTAAAACCACCACCAGATTTTTGTATCTGATCTGATGATAATGCTTGGAATTGGTATATCTTTCCAGTAGAAGGATTTGCCATAGAAGTAATCCCAGATTGATCTGTTTGATCACCAGTAGACTGATTAAAATACAAAGATCTATCTTGATAATACTTCAATACTGCTACCTTAGGATTTGCTGATATTTCATCATATGAAACAACATATCCTTTTGCTTCACCAATTTTACTTCCATCTTGCTTAATATCTTGGAAAATTATATCTCCAACAGAAATAGTACCAGATGTAGAATTTAATAATACTGAAGATACTGAAGAGAATTGATTTTCAGTAAATACTTGAGTTGATCCTATAGATGTTGGATTTTTTACTATTCCAATTTGTGCAAATTTTGTATCTATTGGAAAATCCTTTGTAGAATCATCAAATCTTGAATAAATCAAAACTTTATCTGCACCCAATTCCTTATATAAATCACTACCATGTCCTTTTGCAGGAGGAATAATAGGTATTAATTTTGCAGGTGTATTTGCTTGAATAGCACCTGTGGATATTCCAGATAAATCAACCATACCATAACTATATCCTTTACCACCAGCAGAAACCGTAATATTGGATATTTTTGTTTGATTAATATCAACAACAACTTTAGCCCCTTCACCATCCCCTACAATATTAAATTCACCACCATTTCCATTATAACCATTACCTGGATTATCAATGTATACAGTTTTAATTTGATTATTATTTAAAGTAGAATCTCCATTTTCTCTAACATTTTGTATTTGAGTTTCTGTTGAAGATTCCCAATCATTTGGTAAAGGTACATACTCAGTTGAATCAAATTTTATAATATCACTTGGATTGACAGAGAACAAATATTTCCAAACATAACCATCATCAGTGGCACCTGATGCCCTAGTAGGTTCTAAACTTGTAAATAATGGTTCATTATTAGAAGGTTTACCTTGAGTATTTGCAACACCAGTAGATCCATTCTCAATACAAGTATAAACTCTAAAATCCTTGTTTATTACAAAATAATTAGCATCGTATAATCTAGTAGCACCTGTTAATGGAGCTTGCTTTCCAGTAGCACTACTATAATCATGTCGATATATTTCATACTTAGTTCCTTGAGTCCAAGTTAACTTTTTAACAACCCGTCTAATATTATCACTTGTAATTTTTCTACCAAAAATCATAGTGTCACCAACATGGTGTTCATAATTAAAATTATCAACAGGATTTAAAGGAGACGCATTCCAAGTATTATTATCGTATGCTCTACCATATGCACTATTACCTATTCCTGGATTTGTCAATCCAACAAAAACATAATAGGAATTCTGAGTGTTATTTACATCACCCAGAAAATTACTTGCATTCGCAATTCTGAATTGATCTGTTACAATAGCAGCCATATCATCTAGCTTTTTTCTATATTTATACTATTTTTTGAAGTGTACATAATATTAGGCGGTATCTTTAGATTCAAGTGCTCCAGTATCCCTAATACCAGCATTCCTTCTTTGTATATATGGGAAGGTAGATAACCCACTATCAACAGTCAATCCACTAACTCCAATAGCAATTGGGTTAGCAGAAGATCTTGTTGTTATTCCAGTTATTGTACCCCATGAGAAAGATCCAAGTTTTCCAGCACTATCATAAGTATTAATACCAGTAACAGGTGAACCAGGATCTACATTTGCAATAAATTCACATCTATTTCCAGAACCAGGATTAGTCACAGAATTAACTCTATAGATATTATCTAAGAAAGTAGTACCAATTCCAACAACTGCACCATCATCATATATTGACGTTACTCCAGAACCAACATTAGTATTAAATATGACTATTGGATGTCCTGTTTTTAATGTAGCAACTACTTCACCAGCAACCCTTTCAACAAAGAATTTTAATGCAAGAGGATTACTTCCTGTACCAGTTGTTGTTGATATTCCAGTAATTATTCCAGAGAATCCACCTAAACCACTAATTCCTCTAACTTCTTCAAACTTAAATGATGGAAGAGGTGCTAATACTTGAGGTGGATTTGATTCACTATATCCTCTTCCAGGATTTGTAACATCAACTGATGATATAGAACCATCAGTAATATTTGCAGTTCCAAGGGCAATAGGATCAACACCAACTCCTGATAAACCAGATGGTGGTAATCCAATTGAAACCGAAGTTGTTGCTCCAACATAACCTAAACCACCATCAACAACTGAAATAGAACTAACAGTACCAGCAGCAGACACAACAGCAGTTAGAGAAGCAGCAACAGGGTCTACAGGGTCTATAACAAATGCATTTATGCTAAGAGGAGTATCTCCTTCATAATTAAATAAATCGGTAGAATCAACAAAGAAAGTAGTATCCGTTATTGAAAAATCAGAAATTATTCCAGCATTAGGAAATATTAGAGGTTCAATTGATGCTCTGGATTTATAAACCACCTCACCACCAATGATTTTATCAGTTTTTTGTTTAGTCCATTTTATTGGATTTGCTGGTTTATCAACATCTATACCTAAACCATAATATAAATTTGTTTCAATAGTATCTGATGTTGTTATTCCTACAATAACTCTTTCATCCTGTGTAATACTTTCAGAACCAGTAATATTCTTAACATCATTTTTTATTATTTGTACATTATCACCAGATTTTATAGTTTCTGGTACATCAACATAAACACTATCTTCACCATTTGTCCCTTTATAGAAGAAAATAGATAAATTATCTTCTGGATCTGGAGCTTCTGTAAATAATATTGATGTTCCTCCACCAAAATTATAAGATTCACCTGGAACTTGGACAACTCCATTAACAAAAATTAATAAACAAGAATCTAAATCAATTTCTTGAGAATCTTTATCAGATGGATCGGTTTGGAATGATACCAATTCAGTATTATAATAAAGAGGAAATCTTCTTCTAATACCATTCTGTAAAGGTTTAACAGAATCAATATAATCAAAATCACCAACATTCCAACATGCAAATTTATCAGTAAATATTTCATTAACTGTTAATTTAAAATCAGTAACTAATGATGAATAATATCTACTAGTTACTAATCCAGTAGGTCTAAATACATCCCCTTCCTCAAAAGCATAACCTGTTCTACTAATTTTATAACTTTGAACCGCATGTGCAACAGAACCTATACCAGTTGTCTGAGATGCACCAACTTCAACATCTATTAATAATGCATTTCCAGTATCTGTAGTCTGTCCAATACCACGTCTAGATATACCTTCTATTGGCATATTTTGATAGAATGGTGTAGGGCATTGAACTATTGGATTAACATATCCACTTCCACCTTCCACAACATTAAATGATAATGCTCCACCAGTCCCATGAGGTGATTTACCAACATTTATTGTAAATTTAGTAGTACTTAAGACTTCTTCTACACCTAAAACTGCATTATAAGCAGGATCAGAACCACCAGTAACTTTTGATACTCTAGGATAATAATGATTTGATACATGATTATCTTGGGCACAAGTAAAGTTTAATCCACCAGTAATAATTCCAACAGTGTTATTTGCTTTTTGTATTCCACTCGCTGCTGCTGATACAAAATTGTGTGTTGTTACATTTGTGGATGGTATAGTATCTAAAACTTGTATTTCAAACATTTGTAAGGTGGTATTACCAATTGCCACCCACTTATTATAAATTGGATCTCCAACTCTTGGATAATAATGATTAGAAGTATAATTATCTTTATCACATGTAAATGTTAAAGAATTTTTAGCAAGTTTAACATAATCACCAGTAACAAAATTATGATTATTTACTGTTGTTAAAGTCATAATACCCGAATGTGGGTTATACTTAGCATTTGTTGCTGTTTGGAATCCAGATGCTACTAATCCATGTGCACCTGTAGTAGTAATTGTCAATATCCCTACTAATGGATTATATTCAGTACCAGTTGTTGCTGTAAGAGCACCACCACCTCCAATAGTAATAGAACCAACTCCAGAATTTACAAATCTATGCTCATTAAAATCAATAACTTGAGCAGTAATACTTGCTCCAGCACCAGCACCACCACCAGGACCAACATTAACTGAAATAGTGTCAACAGTTGTTGCTCCAATTGATATGGAAATATCATGTGCAGGATCTGTTGTACGTGGATAATTATGATTAGTTGTAAAATTATCTTTAGAACAAGTAAAGACTATTGAGTTAGTTGCAATACCAACAGTATTTGCTGTTGTTAATCCATGAGAAGGTATAGTTAGAATTAAAGTACCAGTAGATGATTCATATGTTGCATTTGTAGGTGTAAGAGAAGAACCAACATTTGGTGTTATTGATGCATCATCTGCAGATACAAATCTATGTTCATAAGATTCATCAACTATACCAATTCTAATAATACCTGAACCATCTGTACTTAATCCTGCAGTATATCCAGAACCATGCATATCAAGAGTACCTAATCCAACGGATGCAATTGATTTGCCAGTACCAATAATTGCAGTAACCGCAGCACCTGCTAATGGTGCAATACCAATTCCACCACTTGAACCAATAGATATTATTTGTCCAGATCTTGGTAATTGATTTTGATTAACGTCAATATCACTAATAATTATTGAACCATTATCTGAAGTAATTCCTGTATAAACAATACTAGAAATACCAGCAGTACTCTTATCAAAGAAATAATTAAAATTTGAATTATTTTCAGTAGTTGGTGGTTGGAAAATACCATTAATAGTCATTAAAGTACTTCCAGTTTGTACTCCAGTTGTATTTGCACCACTAACTTGCATAGTAAAGGTTCTTCCAATTCCAGTAAAATTCTCTGAAATATCATCAAATATTTCATTAGTTGAATAATTTTTTCTTAAATATGCTCTTCCACTAAAGTTAGAATTAACGGGAGGTAAATTAGACTTATCCAATTCATTTGAATTATTACCATGTGGTGTGCCAGCAAAATAGAGGTTTTGCCCAACAATATTATAAGCACCTTGATATAATCTAACCTCTGTTCCATCAACATGTATTGTTGCTGTACTTCCAACAAATCCCCTTTCAACTTCAACAAGATTAAATGATCCAGATTCACCTATAGGACCAAGACTTGTAGTTCCAAGTCCAACATTAACAATCTTAATATACTCATCATCAATCCTTACAATACTATCATTAGAAATTGTACCAATACCTGTAAGACTCAATAAAGTAGTAGAGATAGATACTTGTCCAGATATGTTATCAAAAAGAGTTGTTTTAATAGGAGTCCATGTTAATGGTGTTTGAATAATGTTATCTAAGACAATTAAACTCTTTTCAAGTTTTTTACTCATTTCAAATAGATGATAATTACCAGTTCCTACTGTATTGAAAGTTGTTGCTGCTCCGCCCAAAGAAGTTGAAATAAAGAATGAATCCTTATCATTTTCAACAATGTATACAGTTGATGGTAAACCATTACCATCACTCATAACAATAGAAGAGAATCCAACACTATCATATGATGATCCAGGTGTATAAAGTATTTCTTCATTATTGCTAAAGAAATGAGATGGAATTGTGAATAATCCAGTTGCTAAATTTAAATTAATAACAGGTTCAAAATATTTTCCAAAAATAGGCACATCTTTATATTTTAAAACAAATTCATCTATATTACCTGAAGTATTGTTTGTTCCTTTATATTCTAATGTTGATACAGATTCAATAGAAGAACCATATTCTAAATCTGGTGGAATATTAAGACTATCAAGTTTTTTATTAATAACTTCATTATAACTTTGAACCTCAATATTTCCAGAGACTGAAGAATCTGGATGGAATATTAAATTTAAATTAGACCCATTAAATTCAGATGAGAAGGTTCCAATTCCAGAAGAACTGCCAATAGATATGAATGGATATTGTAAAGTAAAGGTATTTTGTGTATTATGTGCAAATAATACCTGATGAATTGCACTAGTTTCCCCTATAGAAACTCTAACAAGACTTTTAACTGCAGTATCTTTTGCTGTACTAAATCCTGCTACAGTAGAAGCAGATGAAACATTTGCATATTGAGATTCCAATCTTACAGTATTTTCAGATCCAGCTGGTTGAGTACTTTTCTTAAATCTATAAGTTCCTATTCCAACAGAAGTAGTTCCAAACCCAACAATTCTTGACTGGAGTACTATTTCATTACCACTAGTATTTTCGTAATTTAATAATAAATTATTTGATGAATCAATATTTGAAGTAAATGTTCCTATAGCATTTGTTGTATTGCTTTCTAATTGATAATTTGCAATATATGAATTTGTACCATCATGTGTAACATATACATCAACAATATTAGTTTCTTGAGACGTATTATCTTGCAATTCAACTGATGCAAAATATGATTCTGTAAAAGATTTTCCAACAGAAATTAAAGTAACAGTAGTTCCAACACCAACTGTTTGATTTATTGATGTTAAATCTGTAAATCCAAAAGAAGTAGTACCTACTCCAGAAACACTATTAAAAGTATTTTCAAATACTTTAATCTCAAGATCTATATTTTGAGTATCTACTGGTGTAAATAGCAAACTATATTCATCTTTATTATTTTTATTTCCAATAACACTTACAAGACTATCATCATCGTCAATAGAAGAATCTGATAAAGCACCTTTTTGTATTGTATAAACATCTTTAGTGAAGTAATCTATATTAACAACTAATTCTTCAACTTGTATTTTATTATTTTGAGGATTTCTTGTTTGAATCAAATATCTACCATAAGGAGAAGTTATTTGTAACTTACCATCACTAACTGCATTATTAGTAGTATTAGAGAATAAATTACTAATATTATCAACTTTTAATACCCTATTAGTTTTACATTCAAAATAATCAGACAATATTCTATTTTCAAATCTAATATATCTCGATCTTTCTGGATTCGAAATAATATCTACATCAGTAACAACATCAAAATTATTGATACTATCTACTCTATTTTCTGATTGTAAATCACGAGTTATTGTAGTTGCATCAATACTATTAATACCAATTGCTTTTGGGGCAGAAGTAATTCCAGTATCGGCAAAATTCTTTAATCCAGTTGTATGAACTAGACGATTTACAGAACTAATTAATTCTTTAAATTCTACTGGACTCTGAATAGTATATGATAATGACTGATAATAATCATTATCTGGTAATACTTGATAATCTTCATTTAATTTACCAATTTCATCAATCCATCCCTTATTTTGTTTGGATGAATAATCTACCTCAAATACACCACTATTATAATGAATTTCATTAATAGTTGCTAAAATACCACTTACATATCCTCTAAGTCTATCATTTTTATACAAGTCCCTATTTCCAGATATCTTAATATAATCATTTCCAACTTTATCAATATAAAGATTTAAATCAGACCATTCGTTACCATTCCAAACCAATACTTTTTCACCTTCTATGAATAATCCTTGTTTTTGTATAACATCAAATTTAGGATATTTCTTATAATTTACAACAGAAGCATAAGTTTGAGTTGTTTTTGCCAATCCAGGATTTGTAGATATTCCACTTAGATTAAATGTTATCTTAAATGGATTTTTAGGTGAACCAATTTTAGTAACTTCATAGAATCTATATCCAACTGATGCAGAATTAAAAGTATCACCATATTCATTCTCTATTCCTTCTACAAATACTAAATCACCAACTTCAAATGGATCTTCACTAAATCCACCTAAAGGAGTTGCTAAAGTACATGTTACAATACCTGAGTAAGTGTCAGTAACAACGGTTCCACCTATTGTCACATTGTTAACTCTAATCCCATTAGCATTATCAACAGCGTAAACTTCACTAACATCTAATCCTTTAGTAGGAACAATAATATTAATATCTACAATGGAAGATCCATTTACAACTGCCTGTAAAACACCATTATCAATAACTTCTCTACTAATACTATCAACTACAACTAAATTTGGTGGTATTTCATACCCAAATCCACCATCATTAATAGTTAACTCACCAACAACATCATAATTTCTTAAAGATATAACAGGTGATAATCTTGCTGTTGGTCTTAAAGTTTTATCAGAAGGATATTCAAATCCAACATTAGCAATTCTAACACCATCAACTTTATTTGCCAATTCGGATGTTGGTAAAATACTAGCATTAACACCTTCACTAGAAGCAATACTAATAAATTGAGGTAATTCTTTATATCCAATACCACCAAAATTAATTCCAACCTCACCAACACCACCTGATGCAGTATCTGAATTTGTATTATATGTTAAAGTTCCTATACCACTATTTTCAACATTTATATACTCATAAGAAAGAGATTCTGGATTTCTATTTAAGAATATACTGAACGTAGTTTCACCTACTCCAGAAATAACATATTCTCCACTATAAGTGCTATCAGTATAGAAAATTTCAGATCTATTTGTAACATCACTATCAGATGTACTAATATAACCAGCCTTTTCAATATTGTAATATAATTTCTGAGGATTGTTAATATCATAATTTACTGTTACAGTTGCATCTGCTCCAGAACCAATAACACCATCTCTTGTTATTGTAAAAGTATTAGTCTGTCCTGTAGATACAAATCTATTATTGAAATTACTGTCATAATAAAAATTAATATCATAAGCACCTAAAGACGTGTCTGATACATCAAAAACAAGATTATTATTATTAATGATGGGTATTGGTGGGTTAATTAATGATAATTCCTGCGTAGAACCGCCTGTAGACGCTAAACTTACGACACTGGGAGGATTCTTAGTAGAGTCATTAAGAGTCTCTGTTAATTGAATATTATTATCATCTATTCTATAAACAAAATAACCATCAGTAGTTAATCCACTAACATTATCATTAGAATCATAAAATACTTTATTACCCGTCTCAAATCCATGAGAACTTAAAGTAATTACATTAGTTTCAGTATTAATTCCAGTTGAACTAAATCCTAACGTATTAATTAATAAAATATCCTTAATTTGATTATATTTAAGTCTAACTGCAGTTGATGTTCCAATACCAACAGATTTATTAGGAGTAATACTCAAATTAATAATATCACCATTTGATAAACCATGTGATGTTGATACAGAAACTGTAGATAAGGCTTTTATAACTGTTCCAGTTACTTGTGAGAAATTAGATTCTAAAGAATAATCATAATAATTGCTACCATTATTCAAGAAATATAAACCATCTGATGAAGTTGTTAATCCAACATGAGTTACAATGCCAATAAAATTACTAGATTTATTAATTGCAAATAATGTATCATTAGCATCAATATTAAATCCACCACTAATTGTTCCATCTGTAGAAACACCAATAACAGATCCTGATCCTCTCTTAAATGTTAATTGTTGATTTGTTTTAAATGGATGATTTGGTAAATATATGCTTTGTGCAGGAATAGAGATTGTATCCGTTACACCACTAACAGTAACATCCACTGCACTAGATATTCCAGAAATAGTTCCAACACCTATAGATTGGAATGGATTAAAGTAGATAATATCATCTATCTTTGAATCAAATTTAGGAATATCTAATGGAATTGATAAGAAACTAGGTATCAAACTAACTCTAGATGAAATAGTATGTGCTGTACCAGTAACACCTCTTAATACCCTTAATACCTTCTTATCATTAAATTTATTAAGAACAAGTAATTTTTCAGTTCCAATTCCAATACTACTACCAATAGATATAAAATCAATATTGGATACAACAATATCGGCAACAGTTCCTGCAGTTGCATTTGAAGGAATTTCAGAATAAACAAAAGATTTATCAGTAGATACTCCGATTTTGTGCGATCCAGTAAGATATTTTATTGATGTTGATAATCCAGATACAATAATTTGATCATTATTATTTAATTCGTGGGAAGTAGAAATATATGCTGATACCCCATTATCATGCCAAGTAAAACTTACATTTTCATACTTTATATAATTTGTATTAATATCTACTATAGTTTTTCCCTCTAATGACTTAACATAAGCATTTAACCCATTACCCTCTGTTCCATCATTATCAAATATTAAATTATCGTTTACTTTATAAGATTCTCCTGAAGTAACAATATCAAATCCATCAACAGATCCTGGAGTTACTGATTCAACAATAGATTCTTGATTTGTTAATTCATATGACTCTATAAAGAAATCATTGCCAGCAAATTCATCTCCAACTTTATATGGGAATGTATTTCTAACCAAATTTGAATTATTAAAATCAAATAAGTCTTGATTTATCGTAAATTTTTCTTCTAAAGTTACTGGTTCAGATCTATAACTATCACCAATAAAATATGGGAAAGTTGGTTTTAATTTTCCAAAAGAAGTTGATACTCCAACAAAATATGCATATGTTCCATTTGGGTATTCTGGAGTACGACAAAATCTACCATTATGTTCATCTAAATTTCCAATATTAGTATAAACATAATCATCTACAAAGAACCCTGCCTCAAAATCACTTTCTAATGGTCTATCAGTTACTTTTGAAGTGTCTAAAACATATCCCGTTTTTAAAATAGTTAAATCAGTTCTTTGATATGCATCACTATAACCTTTAGGTCCATATATTGGATTTCCATCATATGCCCATCCAATAATTGGAGAATGGGATATACCATTATCATCAAAATGATTTTTTCCAATATCTGTTGAATAACCTACAACAGAATATCTTAGTTTATTTAAAGATTCTAATAATATTTCATCACCATAACGTTTTAAATTGTTTATAGGTAATTTTCTAACATTAAAGGCAAAAACTGCATTTCGTCCAGCAGATTTAACTTTAATAGTAGTGTTATTTTCAGTATAATTTGCCCCACCATTAATTATTATTACATCAGTTAACTGATTATTTGTAATAACTGGTCTTAATTCTGCACCGACACCATCACCTTCAATTTCTAAATCAGGAACTGAATGATATTCAGTACCTAAAGCACCAACATTAATACTTACAATCTTACCATTTAAAACTACTGGAAATACTTCTGCATTTTTTCCAGATTTTAATGATAAAATTGGTTTATTTTCAAAATTTATAATACTAGAACCATATCCAGTACCAGATTCATACATATATGCATTTGATATATTTCCACGAACTACAGGAGTTGATGTTAAAGTTCTTGATGGGAATATAATATTATCTGTAGAATCTGATGATATTCCAGAATATTCAACACTAACTGTTAATTTAATATCTGGATATTTGAATAGATGATATCCAGCACCTATAGAACTTAATCCAACATATTTTTTTCTATTATAATCAATTGTTATTGTTCCACCAACACCAGCATTAGATAATCTAAAAGAATTGTCATTAAGTTTTAAAACTTTATACTGAATTGATGACGATAAATCTGGTATTGCTACAGATGTATTTGAATATACAACATTATCACCATCTAAAAATCCATGATCTTCATAATTAATAGTTGAATTAAATGTACTAATACCTGTTGGTTTCACATAAAGTTTCTTATTTGCATAAGATTTACCAGATTCAATTATTTTAATTGAATCTAAAGTATTTTTTGCTTTATAAAGTCTTATTATATGCTCTCCACCTGGTAATCCAGTATTAAAACCTACAGTATTGATTCCCGATGTATAATCAGAAAAAGATTTATATAATCTAATACTTGTTAATCCAACTACTTCTGGATAGTAAATTACATTGTCGTCTAAAGTTTCATCAGTTAAAGCATTAGATGTAGTTGTTGTTATTCCTATTGGTTGGTATCCATTGCGATTATAAACAACAGCTTGTCCATTCTTTAAATTATGATTACCTTTAAAAACAATTGTTTCATTATTATAATCAATACCATATGTGCTAATACCATTAGTTGCATTAATACCTGCAAATAGAACTTCTCTATATCTTTTCTTAATAATCGGTTTTAAAATAGCACCTGTACCATTACCACCAGTAAATTTTACAGAAGTTATATTCTCAATATCATAATCTTGAGGATCAACAAAAATATTCTTAATATTTCCACTAACAACTGGTTGAACTAATGCCGTTAATCCTATTCCAGCAGCGATTTCAATAGAGGGTGGATTAATAACATCATATTCTATTCCAGGATTTAATACATCAAAATCTTCTAAAGGTCCATAAAAGATATTATCAATTGATTTATAATTTTCAATTTCAACTCCATTAATCATCATTCCAATAGATCCAGGAGTAGTTTTTACATTATTACCTGTTTTTAAATTTGGATTTATTGGTAACTTTCTTAATAATTTTTGATTTCCCAATTCACCATCTAAATGTCGTAATAATGTAAATGTATGAATGGTTTGTGTATCTACTGGTAAACTAAATTCAGTAACATCATTAGATGCAATGAAAGATGGAGCCAAATATAACTTAATTTGGTTTTTTAATTCTTGTACTTCAACATAATAGGTACCTTCAGATAATCCAAATAGTGAAGTTGTAGTTGGTTTATAGTAAACTTCATCCCCTGTTATAAAAGGAACATCTGAAGAAAATGATATTATTGAATATTTGTTAGTTACTGTATTATATCCTTGAATAGTACTACTATTAAGTTCACTAATAGATGTTTGTGCTATTCCAACTTTAATATCATAAGAAGGTAATGAATTAGAAGCAACATAAATGTTTTCATTTAATTCATTATATACATTTTGAATATCACTTATTATATTATTATTTCCATATTGAATAGGAACACCAGAACTTGTAGACTTATTTAAAATTCTTCTTATATCATATGATTTAGTTAATACAGGTATAAAACTATTTCCTATACCAATAGAATTATTTGTTTGTAAAGAAGTTACTTTTGTTGAAAGAACAACATTTTGACCTGTAGAAAAATTACCAACTCTCTCTAAAACTTCAATATTATCACCAACTTTTAAACTAGATCTATCAATTTTAGAAAAAAGAATAAGAGTTGTTCCACCAGTGTCCTGATTTACAGTAGATATTTGGTATCTTGAAGAAGTATTATATACCCAAGAATTTGCATTAACTTGTTTTTTAGTAGATATAATTCCATCTACATGTTCAATTTTCTCTCCAAGATTTTTAACATATATTTTTTCACCCTCTACAGATAATTTATTACTATCAGTAGAAACGAAATCTGCTAAAACACCTGTTATTCTTAATTCAACTTTCTTTGAAGTATCTCCACCTTCATATCCAAAAATAGTTTCATCAGAACGTAGATTATCTGTGCTATGAATATCTTCTCGTATACCTTCACAATCTAAAAACTGATTTATAGTTTTTCCCGAATATGTAATAGATGTATTAAGACCAGAATGAATTAGTGTGCCTGTAGTACTAAATCCAATAGTGGAATCTACTGCAATTACAGAAGATCCCGCAGGTGTAAGTCCAATAACTTTTGTTTTACCTGGAATTGTAAATGTTCCAGTAATTGCCTCCTCATCATCATATCCAACAAATATATCCAGACTAAAATATTCTGAAGTTGTTGAACCAGAACCTAAAGTGTTAAGAATACCACCACTAACCTTTTCAACTTCAGATACAGATGCAGTAGAAGTAGAATCATCAGACTTTACTACCGTTTGACCTTCTAACTTTATAGGGTTACCCGATAATTGTTCAGCAACAATAATTTCACGTCTAAGATACCTTGCAGAAGATGGTTTTATCAAATATTCTTCAAGATCAATAATTTTAGGATTTACGCCATATAAAACATTAAAAAGTATTCTAAACGATTCTTCAGTACCCTTTGACTCATAAAAACTTCTTGCTTCCTTTAAAAAGTTACCAACATTTAAATTTGGAACAAAATCAACATTTTCTAATCCTGGAGTTAATGTATATTTAAGTTTTTTGTAAAATTGCTTTAAAAATAAGGTACTTAAATTAGTTATTATTGCATTTTCAGCATGTGATTGTGAAGCAGAATCACTGAATATTAATTCACCAGTATTATTACTTGAATAATATGATGTAATACCACTAAATCCACGTTCACATTCAAGGAAACTATCTGTAGTTATTCCTTTGTAGGTTATAACCTCATCACCTATTTTTAATAATCCATACTTATCAGGAAAACCTTTTGTACTGTTAACACTTATTGTTGTATCATTAGTACTAATTCCTACCTTAAGAATAGTTGAATCAACAACCACTTCAGGTGTTAAATTATCTAATTTTAAATATTGATCTAAATTATCACTTATATCAACAGGACCACCAGTATATTCTTGTGAAATATAATATTGCTTTAGAAATTCAGAAAATTTATTAACTCCATCAGATGTAACACCCTCAGATAATAAAAATTCTGGAATTTGATTTTCAACAATTTGTTGAATTTGTACTTTCTTATTAATTCCAGTAGTTATCATATTATCCTCTTGTTAATACTCCATTTGTATAGCTTGACGTAACTTTAAATCCTACGCCTGATATTTGTTGACCCGATGTAATAGTGTCATTTACCATATTTATTGAACTATCAGAGATGCTAAATTGCAAATATAAATCTTGAAGACCTATAACATCATTTGACTCTGGGAATGCCTGAATTTCTATGATATTATTTGGTTTTTCAGTTGAAGTTATATTTACTGTAGTAAGTGTAATTTCACCTTTGATGTAATCTACTGTTCCTGCTGATTGAACAATGGTTATGATGGATTCATTAACAGGATCTTTCTTTACAATAGATACTTTACCTTTTAATTTGTCAGCATTTGGGGTATCAGTCAAATATACAGTATCATTACTTCCAGATATTGTGAATCCAGTACTCTTAATATTAAGTCCATCTGGTTTAACATTAAATTGATTTCCAAAGCAAAGTTCATATTGAGCAAACTGATTAATCAATGCATTCAAGTTTCTCCTAATCCTTACTCTTGTTATATTTGAAGTTATAGCAGTATCAATACCATCAATAACACTTAACACCTTACTATACTTAAATCTTCCACCAAATTTGTTAATATCGATAGATTTTGAGTAAATTGATAGTCCATTAACAACATCGGTATTCAAATTATTAACATTATTGACTTGAGATTTATTATAATAGATATAAGACTCTAGTTCGATGTAAAGTACCTTCAAATCAATGATTTTTTGGTTAATTCCAGTCAAAGAATAGTCTTTTAAGTTGGAAAGTATCTGCTGTTTATCAAAATCTGAGACAAATTCACCATTTTTTGGTTTTATTGTTATAAAAACTGTACCAAATTGTGGTGGATCAAGTTCTTCACCCCCAACAACCGAAACACTCTCCGTATTTGGGTAAATTTGTTGAACAATTGTCTCATAATCTCTTGATGTTACTGCTCTATACTGTGAAGAATAGAGTCTAGGAGCAAAATATTTAATAGAATCTAAAGTTTCTATCTCACCACCGTTACTTGCACTAGTAATAGTGTTTATTTCAATAGTATTTGTTGGAGAAATGACTATTCCTTCAGGAGAAGACTCTAAACTACCCGAAAATATGAAATTTGCAGCACCATTTCCTTCTTCACCATCAGTAACTATGTAAGTAACAGTAATTATTGTGCCATTTTCTAGTTTTTTACCAAAAATACCATCACCAAACAGCAATTCATACCTTTCATCTTGTACTTCTTGTATCAAATATGTCTCAGAAGTAGAATCTATGTTTAAAATATTGTCAATTTTACTATATTGTCTTCCTTTTCCAGCATCACTTATCCCTTTTACATAAACATTAATAGTAGAAGTGTCAATATATGAGTTATTTAATATAAATCTTTGATCTAATGAACCATCAACAGTAAATGTCTTTGTTAAATACGTTCCTTGATATAGAGTTATCGGACTAGTAGAACTTCCAAAGGTTGCATTTCCCCCAACAATAGGAGTTTGAATATCTTCTGGAGTTGAAAATACATATGTAGTGTCTTCTTTTACTCCAGTACACACTAGACCTGCCTTTAAAACTGCTGCAGCACTATCAGAAGTGGTATTAGCAGTAAATGTAACATTTGCTTTTGCAGCAGTCCTAGAGCGTGGTACGTAACCAATAGATCTTGCTAATGAAACTACGTTTTCTCTTACAGTTGCTGAATCTAAGAAAGATTCATTCACAATCATATTTGAATTAAACGCAGTAATATAGGTATTATATGCTAGGGTATCAATTAAAACGGAAAAATTAGAACCTTCAAAATCAAAATCCGTGAATGTGGAATTTGCACGAAGATAATCTTTAATCGACGTTTTTATTTGATCGTAATCTAAATTAGCGAATTTTGTAAAGGGCATATTATCTTGTGGCTTCTAGCATAAACGTAAATGATTGTGTAGGAAACTGTTGCCCTATGATGTCAAAATATACATTAACTTCAAATTCATTATCATCAGGTCTTGGAAATACTTCAACTTGTAAGTTTTCAACTCTAGGTTCAAAGTTAGTAACAGTTGTTTCAATTTGTCTTTGAATTGTTGAAGCAGTACCAAAATCCACAAAATCAAAAAGACTAGCATTAACATCAGATCCTAGAATAGAATTAAAAAATCTTTCTCCAGGAATTGTTTGAACTAGGTTTCTTACAGACTTTTTAACTGCATTTGCATCTTTAAGAACTGTAAGGTCTTTCGTAACGGGGTGAGCATTAAAGGACAGACTAATATCTTTAAATGATCTAGATATCCTTGTCTTCATTTTATCGTAAACAGTTTTCTATATTTTATTTATACCAATTTTTAAGAATTAATAAAAAAACGCCCCCGAAGGAGCGTTTTCAATCTATTTTCCCTGTCCTCTATACTTTTTACGAGACGAGTTACGGGAGGTGGAAGTGTATTTTGTATGTTTTCCGTTTCCTTGTCGAGTCTTTTTCGGAGTCGATTCAAGTTCAACATTACCCCATGCACCAGTTTTAGATTTTGCCATAATTTACCAAGGTTTTCCGTTTAATGTTTTCTTTGCTAATTTATCTGTAAAATAAGTTTCTATGTTATTACATATTGTTGTTCCAAGTCCTGCCTGTGCCCATCCAATCACAGTTGCCTCATTGAGACTATCATATGCCACTAATGTATCAGGACGATCTAAACCTACCTTTGTATTTGTTGATGCTGTATTAGAGGCATCAGCATTATCAACTGCACTAATGTTTACAAAGAGTTCATAAACATATCCATCAGCAGATTCTCTATGCATATTTGTGATTGTCCAAGTTGTTGTATGAGCCATTAGTTTTCGTCCTTCTGTATTTGTGTGATAATTTCTTGAGGATTTGGTATACCAGTCTGATAAAATTCTATTGACAGATCTTCCATTCTTTCAAAGTATTCTATTTCACCTAAGTCTGAAAATAAAACTTTATCTTTATAGACTATAGTATATCTAGGTTTCATTGAAACTTAAATAACCCTTGTTTTCTCATGCCCAACCCTTACACGAGGATCGCACCAGATTTCAAAACCTGCTTCGATTGCATCAAGACAGAAAGAAACGTCCTCACCGCACATATCTTGCACTTCCCCTGATTCGAAAACTTGCATCTTGGGTGCGAACCATGGATACTTCATTTCATCATGCTCGAAGACTCCATTTTTAATAAGAAGCCAACCGAAACCTGTATAATCTACTGTGAATGGTTTTTTACGCTTGGATATACTTTCGACAGTTTCGTGATTCATCACTCCACCGTTGTTACGAAAATCATCCTCTT
>CETY01121169.1_pt1 | contig 30886 bp, 28 predicted proteins | sample 361551 | NCBI WGS metagenome assembly CETY01 (sample SAMEA2623135, study PRJEB7988) | marine metagenome | biome: marine biome (ENVO:00000447); feature: deep chlorophyll maximum layer (ENVO:xxxxxxxx); material: "saline water (ENVO:00002010), including plankton (ENVO:xxxxxxxx)" | depth 45 m | reverse complement strand
CCACCGAATCATCGAGGTTATTTTTTTTTCTTACTTCATCAATCGAAGTTCCGACATAGACTTTTCCTTCTTCATCATACCAAGCAGGTATTCTATGACCCCACCATAATTGTCTAGAGATACACCAATCCCTTATTTCATTCATCCATGAAAAATACGTATTTTCCCAATTTTCTGGAATGAAAGATACATCTTTGTCTTGGACTATCTCTTTTGCCTTTTGAGCCATCTCATCTGATTTTAAATACCATTGCTTAGTTAGAAAAGGCTCTAAAATGATTCCCGTTCTCTCGCTTCTTGGAATATTTATTTTATGATCTTTCTCGCTAACTAAATTTCCTAACTTTTTTAAATCCTTAAGGATTTCTTTTCTAGCAGCTTGCATAGATAGATTTCTATATTTTTCAGGGCAATTTTCATTCAGGGTTCCATCTTTATTTAAAATATTTAAAACATCAAGATTGTTCTTCTGACCAATTTCAAAATCATTAAAATCATGCCCAGGAGTTATCTTCAAGCATCCCGTGCCAAAATCCATATCAACATAATCATCTCCGATAATAGGAATTTTTCTTGAAATGATAGGAATCAAGGCTTCTTTACCAATAAATTTTTTATATTTCTCATCTTTGGGATTTACTGCAAGAGCAACATCACCAAGCATCGTCTCTGGCCTCGTAGTTGATATGATGAGATTTTCTTTACCAACTGGATATGATATTTCCCATAGTTTTCCAGATTCTTCAGCTGAAACTACTTCTAAATCAGATAAGGCAGTTTGCAAGCTAGAATCCCAATTCACCAATCTATAACCTTGATAAATAAGACCTTCTTCATATAGTGAACAAAAAACTTCTGTAACGGCCATGCTAAAGTCTTTATCCATAGTGAATTTTTCATTTTTCCAATCTAATGAAGCTCCTAATCGTCGAAGTTGACGGGTAATAGTGGATCCCGATTCTTCTTTCCACTTCCAAATTTCTTTTTCAAATTCTTCTCTTCCTAATGATTCTCTTGATTTGCCTTTTTTTTCTAAATTTCTTTCAACTACTATTTGAGTTGCTATTCCCGCATGATCGGTTCCCACCTGCCACAAAACGTCATATCCTTTAAGTCTTTTATATCTTGCAAGTGTATCCATTAAGGTATTTTGAAAGCCATGTCCCATATGCAAGCTTCCAGTTACATTAGGTGGAGGAATCATTATGCTGAAAGGCTTTTTATTAGAATTTTTTTCTGGCGAAAAGAGATTATTTGACTCCCAAAGGTCGTACCATTTTTTCTCTACATTTTTAGGCTCAAAGATGTTCTTCATTTTAATCAATAAAATTAGGGTTTATTTTATCTTCTAAACATTTTTTATAACTCAATCTAGCTTTATTCTGAAACTCAGAACCGTCTTTGATAACTATTTGAAATACTTTTGAGAAATCTAGATAATTTGATGGCAATTGAGGATTAAGATTGAGCAACAAGTCAAATTCTCTATTAACTTTTATTCCTGGATAAGATATCTCCACATCACAGTCTTTAGATTCTTTGTCATTAGATAATTTATGAGGAATGTAAACTTCTTTCGGCTGTTCCCAAAGCAATTTATCAACCTTATGTGCTTGATCAGCATCAAGACATCTTAGATTTATTGATTGAAAAGAATTCGACGATAGACTTTCAAGAAAAATTTTACCTAAAAAAATACAAGTAAAAGTTATGGCAGTATTTTCAGACTCGCCAGCTGAAAGAAAGTCTATTTTTTCCATAAACTATTTATGGTTAAGTAAATACTCTGTTAACAGTGATACAGGCCTACCGCTTGATGTTTTACCAATTTTTCCGCCATAAGCTGTTCCTGCTATATCAAGATGAGCCCATTTATATTTTTTGGTGAATCTAGAAAGAAAGCAAGCAGCAGTAATAGTTCCTGCTCTTCCACCAATGTTAGCTATATCAGCATATCTACTATCTAAATCTTTTTGATAAACATCCCATAAAGGCAGCTGCCAAGCTCTATCGCAACTGGCTTCTCCAGATTTTAAAATACTATCTGCAAGATTTTGGTCGTTAGATAAAAGTCCCGTTGCCTCATGGCCTAATGCCACTACGCAAGCTCCTGTTAAAGTTGCTATATCAATTACACTTGCAGGATTAAATCTCTCTACATAAGTTAGAGCATCACATAAAACTAGCCTACCTTCGGCATCGGTATTTAAAATTTCAACGGTTTGTCCAGAAAGAGTTTTAACTACATCCCCTGGTTTAGTCGCATTACTACTAGGCATATTCTCCGCGGCAGCTATCACGCCGATAATATTAGATTTTGGCCTTAATTCAGCTATTGCTCTCATAGTTCCCATTACACTTGCCGATCCTGACATATCATATTTCATTTCATCCATTGCAGGACTTGGCTTAATGCTGATACCTCCGGTATCAAAAGTAATACCTTTGCCTACTATTACATTAGGTTTTTTGTTTTTTGCGCCACCTAAATATTGCATGATAATGAACTTAGATTCCTGAACACTTCCTTGACCAACCGAAAGAAGACAATCCATCCCAATTTTTTTCATTTCTTTCTCGCCTAAAACCTTAGTTTTAATATGCGGAAAAGCTCTTGAAAGACTCTTAGCTTGAGCAGCTAAAAAAGAAGGAGTACAGATATTAGCTGGAGTGTTAGCTAACTCTTTAGAAGTGTTCACTCCAACACCAATTATTTGTCCTTCTTTTAAGGCATTCTTTGAAGCGGCTAGATTACTAATTTGAGAACAAACAACTGATACCTTATTTAAAAGATTTTTTGACTGACTTTTTTTACCTTTAAAAAAATACTTATATGAATTAGATTCTATTGTTTTTGCAAGCATTTTAAAATTCCAATTTTCGTCTCTATTCGCAACCTTTATGGACGGCAAAAAAATATGAACACTTTTAGCTTTTGAGTTTAAAGCTGAATTGGCGATAGATTGTGTTAACGATAAAAATTCTAATTCATTCAGTTCTTTGTCTTTTTTACCACAACCTTTTAAATAAATTTTTTCAGCTGATAAGCCGTTTAGACTAGGTAAATAAACAGAATTACCTAAAGAACCAGACAACTCATCTCTAGACATCAATTTTTTAATTACTCCTTTTGATCTTGCATCAAGATGCTTTGAAACGTCTTCTAATTTTTTACTTTCGTAAGTCCCAATAATCATAGCTTCAGTTTTTATTGCTGAAAGTTCAGATAACTTTATTTTAGATAAAGATACATTTATTAATTTTTTCATCTTTTACTCCTAGTAAATTTTAATTTGGTAATTATGGGTTAATATTCATTGTAGAAACTTATTATGCCAAAAATTATTGTTCTATATATTTTAAAACAAGTATCTAAAACGATATTTGTTACTTTTTTAATTTTATTTGGAATACTTTTTCTGAACGAATCCATCCAGTTTTTAGAAAAAGCTTCACGGGGAGAATTGTACCCAGAACTTTTGATATTAGTTCTAGCGTTTAGTTTGCCTGCAATTTTAGAAGTTGCAATTCCTATTTCTATTTTTTTAGGAATTTTAATATCTATATACAACCTTAACAAAACAAATGAAATTGCCTTTGCATATCAAGTTGGCTTGGGACTTAAAGGTTTAATCATCACAAGCTCTATTCCGGCTTTTTTTCTATGTTTTTTTGTTTTATTCAATTCTTTCTATTTAGCTCCCATAGCTAACTCGAAACTATCTTTTTTATCAGAAACACAAAGCTTTTCAGATACTTTCAAACTAATGGGTGAAGGGAAAATTAATGAAATACCAGATTTAGAAGGAGTTTTCTATGCAGATCGTGCGTCTGATCGGGGTTTTCAAGAAATTTTTGCTAGCTTCAATTCAAATAATTCAGAATTAATTATCAATGCTGATCATATCGGAGGTCTTTCGGAAAAAGACAATATGAATAAGCTTTTGTTTGAAAAAGGAAATATGATCGTCCCATCAGAGCAGGGGTATATGGATTTAGAATTTAAAGAACTCTTCTTTTTATTTCCAAAAAAAACAAAACTTCCTGAAGAAAAATTAGAATTAATGACCATTAAAGATCTTTTATTTATTCAAAATAATAGCTTATATCTTGGAGAAGTTTTAAAAAGAATTTCTTTGATGCTAATGATATTAATATCAGCTTTTCTAGCTGTTTCTTTAAGTCTGAGAATGGCAAAAAATGGAAGGTTTGCTCTAGTTTTATCAGGTCTAATTATTTTTTTATCATATTATGGCTTCACAATTGGTCAAAAAGCTTTCGTTTCAGAAGGGGTATTTTCTCCGTTTCAGATTTTTTTAATTTTGCACTCAATTTATTTATCTTTAGCTATTCTTCTTTTTAATTTAGAAAAAAATTCTATCGATCTGGGTAATTTTTTCGCTGAAAGGTTCAGCATGAAGAGAAGCCTGCAGTTCTTGATACTTCTAATGGTGGTGATGGTTTTATTTAATTTCATTTTCTTAGGAGTCATAAATTGAATTTTCTCATAGGTGGAACTCTTGGATTTTCTTTTTTTAAACAGTCTTTAAAAATGCTGAGCATAGTATTTATAATTATTTTTTCTTTAGATTTTTTATTGCAAGCAATTTCTGAATTAGAAGATTTAAATAAAGATTATAATTTTTACTCAGCAGTAAAATATCTTGGTTACATATCATTAGGCAGATTTTGTGAAATTTTTCCTCTATGTTGTGTGATTTCTGCAATCCTATCTTATGGTTTATTGAGTGATTCCGGAGAATTAACAGCGGCTAGGGTTTTAGGAAAATCTCTTTTTTCAATTATTTTAGACATTCTAAAGCCAATTTTCTTTCTTTTAGCTCTTACATTATTTTTTTTAGAATTTATAACACCATCACTCGAACAAAAGGCTATTAATCTAAAATATGGAAATTTAACGATTTCTGAGCAAAGTCAATGGCTTTATAAAAGTAATAATTTTGTAAAATTTAAAGCAAAGAGGGATTCGCTTGAAAGCATTGTCTTGTATAAGTTGAATGAGGATAAATCAATAAACGAAATCATTTCAGCCGAATCGGGAGAATTATTAGAGAAAGGTTGGAAGTTAAAAAAACCTAAAAGCATCTTAAACAACAAAGAGCTGAATGATTATTTTTGGAAAGATGGACCGGAGTACGGGTTTAATGAAAATTTAGGTCGAAAAGAAATGTCTTTAACAAAAATATACAAAATTTTAAAGGATGCCGGTCCCACCAGGGAACGGAACATGATTTCCTATGAATTTTGGAAAAAGCTTTTTGAGCCAATTTCTGCTATTGCTATTATAGTTTTTGCTTTAGCACTATCTAATAAATTATTTGGTTTAAACAGAAATTTAGAAAGGTTATTATTTGGCGTTTTAGTTGCCTATGGTTTTAATTTATTTCTAAAAGTTTTTGGAAATATTGCAATAATCAATGGCTTTTCTCCAGGAGTGGCTATAGCGCTTCCATCAATTTTAATTTTATTAATAGGCTACCGAATAATAAGATATCAATAAACTCTAATTATTTTAGTCTTAGATAATTTATCTCCCAATGTATTTCTTTCTTTATTAAAAAAAATATAAATAAAATTAGTAAAGAATAATATTGTAAAAAGCGTTGAAAAAATACATCTTAAAATCATAGATTTAAGTTTTAATTTATTTTTGTTTTCGGTGATTAATTTTATTTTCCAAACTTGCATGCCTAAAGTTTGTCCTTTGTTTGCACTCCAGAAATAACAAAAAAAACTTACTGCGATAAAAATGAATGAAAGTTGTAAAAATAGTACTTCCGCCTCACTTTCTAAAGCTGCTCCTTTTAAATAAGTAATCAGAATTACAAAACTCATATACAGTCCGATTATCAAGATGCTGTCATAAAAGACGGCTAAAAGTCTTCTTAATACACCTGCAGGGTTTTTATTTTCCATATTATTCATTAGAGTGTTATTGAATCAAAAACCAAAACCTATAGCTACTTCAATTAATTAAATAAATAATAGAATATATGGTCAGAATAAAAATTATTTTAGGATCTCTTGGATTCATTCCTTTTGGATTATTTACAACTTTGCCTTGGATTTTAGGAGAACATATAGCTGAATTTTCTCTATCTTTACTAGCTATTTATGGAGGAGTAATTTTATCTTTTTTAGGAGGTATGATTTGGGGTTGGTCTAATGAATTTTTAAATAAAAAAGCTCTTCTTCTGGGGGTTCTTTTTTCCTTGACTGGCTTTGTAATAATTTTTTTAGTTCAAAGATATTTATTGTTTGCTTTAATTTTAAATTTTATTTTTTTCCCGTTATTTTATTTATTTGAAAAAAATAATAGCATCATGTTTTCAGATTTAGATTATCAAAAATTGAGGCTTCGTTTAACTTCGGCAGTATGTGGGTGTTACCTATTAAGTTTTTTAAACTTTTTATAAAAGTATTCAATCAATGTAAAATTAAGTGTTTGGATAAATTCAAAAAGAGGATTAACTATGTCTGAAAAGGAATCCAACTTTTCTCAAGCTACTTTCTTTGGTCATCCATTGGGACTAAGAACTTTATTTTTTACAGAGCTTTGGGAGCGAATGTCATTTTATGGCATACGCGGCTTGTTGGTTTTGTATATGACTATTGGAGTTACTGATAATCAAGGACTTGGATGGTCTAATATCGAAGCCAATGCAATTTATGGCATCTACGCAGGCATGGTGTATTTCTTAGCATTACCCGGAGGCTGGCTGGCAGACAATTTATTAGGCTATCAAAAAGCTGTCCTTTACGGCGCACTAATCATTATGTTGGGACACTTCACTCTAGCAATTCCTATAGAAGAGACCTTTATACTTGGTTTAGCATTGGTTGCTGTTGGCACAGGATTATTAAAACCTAATATTTCTTCTATAGTTGGCCAGCTTTATTCAGATCAAGACGATCGAAGAGACTCAGGATTTACAATTTTTTATATGTCTATAAATATAGGAAGTATGCTCGGTTTTGCTATATGTGGTTATTTAGGCGAGCGAGTAGGCTGGCACTGGGGTTTTGGTGCAGCAGGTATTGGCATGCTTTTCGGCGTAATTCAATTTGTTTATTTTAGAAACCAACTTGGAGATGCAGGCTTAAATCCTAATGAAATGGAAGAAGGACGAAGAAGCACCTTAAGACGTTGGACCATCATTACGGTTTTATTTTTTGCTGCAGTGGTTATCTCAGGAGTTTTTGGGCTTTGGAGTATAAATCCAGTATTCTTTGCCGAACGCTTTCGAGACTTTCTTGTCATCATTTCATTCCTTTATTTTGGGTACTTGCTTTTCTTTGTAGGGCTAACGAGCTTTGAAAAGAAAAATGTATTGATGCTTCTGCTTTTATTTATAGGTGCAGCAGCTTTTTGGTCTGGATTTGATCAATCTGCAGGTTCCTTATCGATTTTTACGAGAGATTATGTGAATCTTAATTTTGGCTCTTTTCAAGCTCCTATCAGTTGGACACAATTTTTAAACCCACTTTTCGTGGTGATGTTTGCTCCTTTCTTTGCCTATCTTTGGGTATTTTTGGGCAAAAGGAATTTAAATCTCAATACACCAGTAAAATTTGCTATTGGTTTAATTTTCATGGGCTTAGGCTTTATCGTGATGCTTTATGCAGTGCAATACGCCATGCTTGATGCCCCTGTAGGAGTTCAATGGTTACTCTTAACATACTTGTTGCATACTTTTGGTGAATTGGCCTTATCCCCAGTTGGCTTGTCCGCATTTTCTAGGTATTCACCAAAAAAATATCTTGGACAAATGATGGGCTTGTGGTTCTTGGCTTCATCTTTAGGCGGAGTTCTCGCTGGATTGTTCGGCGGTAAGGCAACCGAGTCAGGATTAAGCAGCATGACTCCAATATTTTCTGAACTGATCTATTACTATTTGATTCTGGCAGCAGTATTAATAGTTCTTTCTTTCTTTATCAAAGGCAAAGCTAGTTCATCTTAGAAGAGAGAACTCTTTCAGACTTGGTCAAATCATGTGGATATGGTGGTTAGTTAGTCTTTATTTGTATCCAACTCTTTTTCAAGATCTTTAATCTTTTTCTTAAGTTCAAGTTCTTCAACTCTTTTTTCAAGCTCATCTGTTGTTGATTCTTCCGTTATTTTCAATCCTCCGAAAAGCCATCCAAAAAACCAAACGGAGAAATTAGCAATCAAATACCAGACAAATGCAAGAAAAATGCCCAAACCGGTTAAAGTTCGGAACACGTATGGCCATTCATCTTTTAAAATAAAATGTCCCAAAACTCCCAAAAACAAGCCTAGAACAATTATTACGATCGATATTCTGCGGATTACTCCTTTCATGTCTAATCCAGCCGCAGATGCAACTCCAACAGCAGTAGCCGCTCCTAAAACGCCTTTTGCAACATTTTTTCCTATTTTCTTGTTATCCATCTACCTATTCTAAAACCATATAGGACAATTTATGAATTCTTTAATTATTTTTTAGAGATTTTAGTTAGCGGCACTTTTTGGAGCAGAGGGAGTATTTGCAAATGTTATCGCCCAATGCAAAAGAATAACCGCAGTTAAATCTCCAGTTGTATCTAACATTCTGCTAAAGCCCATGCCGCCAAGAAAAGTAAAAATACAAGCATTGAGTTTCCAGCGTAAAGTGAAATAGTGAATGGTTGCAAAAAGAAGGTTACTAATAAGAGCTCCAATCCAAAAGAAACTGATACCGGTAACATCCGAAGTAATTAAAAGAGGCAGAGAAAGTCTGAATGCAATTTCTTCAACTGCAGAAATCATAAAGAGATATCCAATCCAGATTAATTGACGCAGATTAAATTCTCTTTTTGTATATTTAAGAAATCCAAAGATAATAGTTGCAACTGCCAAACTCCAAAGAAGATATTTCAAAGGATTTCTAAATAAATTATCCAGTGAAGACAATAGGGCAGTTTGTATAGATGGTAACAAAAGACAAATAATCGCTATCGAAGCCATGGTAAGGCCATGTCTGGCAAGTACTTGCCGAAATTTAGAGATGTAAGTCTTTTGATTTAAAGCTGCCCTTTGCAGTCGACCCGCAGGAATTGGATTAGAAGCTTCCCTCATTGATGACTATACGATTAAGTTAATCGTTGGAATGTAATTCTTCGTTGAGTTCTATGACTTTTTTATTCGGGCGACATTGAATGGAACCCGTTAAAGAATTTCTGATAAATAAAAGATCAGATTTAGAAGCAAGCTCAGAAGCTTTCACCTTTTTAGAAATCTCACCTTTGTCATTAACTACTTCTACTTTGGAAGAAGCCGTTAGATAAAGACCAGCCTCAACAGTACACCTGTCTCCTAATGGAATACCCAAACCAGAATTTGCTCCGAGTAGACAGTTTTTTCCAAGAGAAATTCTGACATTGTTACCACCAGATAAAGTACCCATAGTAGAAGCTCCGCCACCAATATCGGTTTTATCATCAATGACAACTCCTTGGGAAATTCTGCCTTCGATCATTGCTTCGCCTAAGGAACCAGCATTAAAGTTCACAAAGCCCTCATGCATTATCGTTGTTCCTGATCCTAGATAAGCTCCCAATCTAACTCGGTTGGCATCCGCAATTCTGACATCAGGTAGTGTCACGTAATCGGTCATACGTGGAAATTTATCAATGCTATGTACCAAGATGTGTCGGTTAGCCTTTCTTGCCTCAAGTTGCGCCTTTTTGAAATCAACAATGGAGAATGGACCTTCAGAGGTCCAAACAACATTTTGCAAAATCCCAAAAATACCATCAAGATTTATTTCGTTTGGCTTAACCAGACGATAAGAAAGCAAATGCAGTTTCAAATAGGCTTCTGGTAAAGAAGTAGGTGCCTTGTCATCACTGACGTAGACTTTTTCAAAAGCAGTATTGGACGCATTTAGATCTTCTAAGGAAATATTTTCCTCGGCAAAAAACATTTCGATCCAGTCACCATCACTGTTTTTTGTTCCAATTCCTAATCCAGTCCAATTACTCATTATCTAAAACCTTTTTTATGCTCTTTAACGCTTTTGTTGTTGATTCTATATCATGCACCAAAGCAATTCTTAAATATTGTTCAGCTGGATTTATTCCATTTTTTTCTGCGCCTAAATATTTACCAGGCAAGACAATAACCTTTTCAAGATCGTAAAGTTTTTTTGTAAATACTTCTGAATTATTCACTTTTAGCCAAAGATAGAATGCTCCTTCAGGAGTCAGAGAATCTCTATCTAAAATAGTTTCGGCTAATTTAAATTTCTCTTTGTAAGCGACTCTATTCTTATCAACTATCGCATCATCTTGCCAAGCAAATGCGCTGGCTTTTTGGATGGGCAATGGAACGCTAACGCCATGAAACATTCTATATTTTGAATATGCAGAAATAATTTTTTTATCTCCAGTTGCACAACCAGATCTAAAGCCTGGCAAGTTCGAGCGTTTTGAAAGACTATGAAGAGCTAAAACATTTTCTAAATTACCATTCACTTCGAATGCTGCTTCAAGAATTGATGTTGGCCTAGATTCAAAATAAATATCTATATAGCATTCATCGCTTAAAATTTTAAAATCATATTTATTGCTCAATTCCACTAAAGAACATAATTCTTCCTTAGTCATTAACTTTCCAGTTGGATTTGAAGGGGAACATAAAACTAATAATTGGCATTTTTCCCATTTTTCACCTTCAATAGAATCAAAATCAATTTTAAAATTATTTTTGTCATTGCAATCCATAAACATAGATTTTGCGCCGGCAAATAAAGTAGCACCACCATAGATTTGATAGTAAGGATTAGGGATAAAGACGAATGGTTTCTTAGTAATCAATTCTCTATCAACCATTGTCTGTATTGCTGAAAATGTGCCTTCTCTTGTTCCTCCGACTAAAAAAATTTCATTATTTTCAACATTAGATAGTTCAAAATTATCTTGCAGATAATTTCTATAACTATCTCTAAGTTCTGGAATCATCGACATTGGCGGATAATGACTAAATAGTTTTTGATTTTGAGAAACTATATTTAGAGTTTCAGAATTGGCAGCATGTTTTGGTTCTCCAATAGATAAATTTATTTCTTCATCAAACCCTTGCGGTTTTATTAAGTCACGTAATCTTTCAAAAGGATATGATTCTATTTTTGAAATTAAATTATTCATAAGTTAAAAGCTTTCTTCTTCTCGTTTTGTGAGAACTTCCGCACCATCTTTTGTAACTAAAATTGTATGTTCCCACTGAGCAGATAATTTTCCATCAATTGTTTCTACAGTCCAACCGTCTTTTTTAGAAAGTTTGGTCTTATGAGTCCCGATATTAATCATTGGCTCAATCGTAAAGCACATGCCTTCTTTTAAAGACATGCCAGTATTGGGTTGTCCATAATGCAACACTTGAGGATCTTCATGAAAATTTAACCCCAAGCCGTGGCCACAATAATCTCTGACAACAGAATAATAGTTCTTTTCTGCATGATCTTGGATAACATAACCAATGTCTCCGAGTCTTGCTCCAGGTTTAACTAGCTCTATGCTTTTGTAAAGACACTCTTGAGTAATGTTTACCAATCGCTCTGCATGAGGCTTTTTCTTACCTACAAAAAACATTTTACTCGTATCGCCGTGATAGCCATCTTTAATGACTGTAATGTCAATATTTACAATATCTCCATCTTTTAGAAATTGATTTTGATCAGGTATGCCATGACAAATAACTTGGTTAATTGAAGTGCAAATAGTTTTTGGGTATCCCTTGTAGTTTAAACAAGCTGGAATACAGTTGATTTCATTTACTATAAAATCGTGGCAGATATCATCAAGGGCTCCAGTAGATATTCCTTCCTCAACATGATCTTCAATCATTTCTAGAGTTTTTGCTGCTAACTTGCCAGCAATCCTCATTTTTTCAATTTCTTTTTCAGTTTTTATCATTTTATTAATTTATTTCGTAGACGAACTCTAATTATTTCATTATAGTCACTTTCTAATGCAAACAGCATTAGAACAATTAATCGCGATCCTTAGTTTTCACTATGTCGCGATTTTTTTTAGTAAATTTACATCCAATCTAAACAAAAATGAATTCTAAACCAGCTTTTTTAATTTTGAAATCAGGAGAAGTTTTTAAGGGCACTAGTTTTGGATCAGATATTCCTAAAGTAGGAGAACTTATCTTCAATACGTCTATGTCAGGATATCAAGAAATTATCACTGATTTATCTTATACAGATCAAATAATATGTTTTACATATCCTCATATTGGAAACACTGGAGTGAATGAGGAAGATTTAGAATCATTTGCTGGAGCATGCAGTGGAGTTGTAATCAAAGAACTTTCTAAAATTGAAAGTAGCTGGAGAAAAGAAAACGATCTTTCAAGTTTTTTAAAAGAAAACGATATTCCAGGAATAGCAAATATTGATACTAGAAAATTAACAAGAATACTTCGGGAACAAGGCTCACAAATCGCTGCAATAATACCTGGAGAATTTTCTGAAAAAAAAGCGCATGCTCTTTTAGAGAGTTTCAAAGGTCTAAAAGGAAAAGATTTAGCCAAAGTAGTATCAACCAAAAAACCATATACTTGGAGCAAACCTTCTTATTTAACATCTCCTAAAGAACCTAGTTATAAAGTCATTGCTTATGATTTTGGTGTTAAACATAATATTTTGAGATTGTTAGTTGATAGAGGTTGCGAAGTCAAAGTAGTTCCTGCTCAGACCTCATTCGCTGAGATAAAGCAAGAGAATCCAGATGGAGTTTTTCTTTCAAATGGCCCAGGGGATCCAGAGCCTTGTTCCTATGCAATTTCATCTATAAAAGAATTGATTAAAGAGGGGTATCCCATATTTGGAATATGTCTAGGACATCAATTATTAGGATTAGCGCTGGATTTAAAAACCGAAAAAATGAAGTTTGGACATCATGGAGCAAATCATCCAGTTCAAGATCTAGAAAGTAAATCAGTCTTCATCACAAGTCAGAATCATGGCTTTACTCTTGATGAAAAAAGTCTTAACAAAAATGTAAATATTACTCATAGATCTTTATTTGATAAATCCATCCAAGGCATCTCTTCTAAAAAAGGAAATGTGTTTGGATTTCAAGGTCATCCTGAAGCTAGTCCAGGACCAAAAGATATACAAAAGCTATTTGATCAATTTATCGACAATATTAAAAAATATAAAGGTACTAATTAAATGGGAAAAAGAACTGATCTTCAATCTATATTAATAATAGGAGCTGGACCTATTGTTATTGGACAGGCATGTGAGTTTGATTATTCCGGTGTTCAGGCTTGCAAAGCTTTAAGAGAAGAAGGGTATAGAGTAATTTTAGTTAACTCTAATCCAGCTACAATAATGACAGATCCTGAGTTAGCAGATTCAACCTATATCGAACCTATAAATTGGAAATCACTAAAAAAAATAATTGCTATTGAAAAACCCGATGCCATTTTACCAACTATGGGAGGACAAACTGGTTTGAATGCTGCACTAGATCTAGATAAACATGGAGTTTTAAAAGAATTTAATGTGGAGCTTATTGGAGCGACCAAAGAAGCTATTGATAAGGCTGAAGATAGAGAAAAGTTTGCAAAGGCTATAGATAAAATTGGATTAAATACTCCAAAAGCTGGCTTAGCTCATAATTTAGAAGAAGCTAAAAATATTCTTGCCGAGGTAGGATTTCCTTGCATCATTCGTCCAAACTTTACTATGGGGGGAACTGGAAGCGGCATAGCTTATAACATTGATGAATTTGAGTATATTTGTGAGAGAGGCTTGGATTTATCTCCAACAACTGAGTTATATATTGATCAGTATCTTACCGGATGGAAAGAATACGAAATGGAAGTCGTTAGAGATAAAGCAGATAATTGCATAATAATTTGTAGCATAGAAAATTTCGATCCAATGGGAGTTCACACTGGAGACTCAATAACTGTCGCTCCTGCACAAACTCTGACCGACAAAGAATATCAACACATGAGAGATGCCTCTATGGCTATTTTAAGAGAAATAGGGGTAGAAACAGGAGGCTCAAATGTTCAGTTTGCTATTAATCCAACTAATGGAGAAATGGTCGTAATTGAGATGAATCCAAGAGTATCTAGATCGTCAGCTCTAGCCTCAAAAGCAACCGGGTTTCCAATAGCTAAAATAGCAGCAAAATTAGCCGTAGGTTTTACTCTAGATGAATTAGAAAATGATATCAGTGAGGATGGTATTCCAGCGTCATTTGAACCCACTATAGATTATGTTGTTACAAAAATTCCAAGATTTAATTTTGAAAAATTTTCAGGAGCCACTCATACCTTAACCTCACAAATGAAATCAGTTGGGGAGGTAATGGCTATTGGCTCAACTTTTAAAGAGTCTTTTCAAAAAGCTATAAGAGGATTAGAGATAGATAAAAATGGACTAGATCCTTTTGACAGATCTTTAAAGAAATCTGAATTGAGAGCTGGAATAATTTCACCTACTCCTGAGAGAATTTATTATTTAGGAGAGGCTTTAAGACAAGATTATTCTTTAGATGATCTTCATAAAATGAGTGGAATTGATCCGTGGTTTTTGAATGAACTTAAAGAAATAGTTGAATTTGAAAGCGAAATTAAAAAAAATAATTTCTTAAAAAATAAAGATATTTTTTTAAAAGCAAAAAAAATGGGTTTCTCTGATAAAAGAATCTCCTCATTGATCTCCTCCTCTGAAGATGAAGTTAGATCTTTTAGAAAAAAATTAGGAATAAATCCAGTTTTTAAAAGAGTCGATACTTGTGCGGCTGAATTTAGAACGACAACAGCTTATATGTATTCAACATATCAAGATGAATGCGAATCAAATCCAACAAAAAAAAAGAAAGTAATGGTTCTTGGCGGTGGTCCTAATCGAATTGGCCAAGGCATAGAGTTTGATTATTGTTGTGTTCATGCAGCTCAAGCTTTAAGAGAAAATGGATTTGAAACTATCATGGTTAATTGCAATCCTGAAACTGTATCTACTGATTATGATACCTCCGATCGATTATACTTTGAGCCCATAACTTTAGAAGATGTTCTAGAAATTATCGAGATTGAGAATCCAGATGGATTGATTATTCAATATGGCGGACAAACACCTTTAAAGCTCGCTAATGACTTAGAAAGATTCAACGTTCCAATTTTCGGAACTTCACCAGATCAGATAGATCTTTCAGAAGACAGAGCTAGGTTCTTAGAATTTGTTGAAAATAATAATTTAACTCAACCGCCTAATGGAATGGCTTCTAATAAGGAAGAAGCGATAGATATAGGTAATAAAATTGGATATCCGATTGTGGTGAGACCCTCCTATGTGCTTGGAGGTAGGGCTATGGAAATTGTTTATGGAGCTGATGATTTAAAAATATATCTAACTGAGGCTTTTCAGGTAAATGATTCAAATCCAGTTTTATTAGATAAATTTTTAGATATTGCAATTGAGTTTGATGTCGAAGCTATAAGCGATGGAGAAGATATATTAATTTGTGGAATTTTACAGCATATAGAACAGGCTGGAGTTCATTCGGGTGATTCAGCATGTTCAATACCTCCTTATAATATAAGTGAATCAGCAATACAAAATATAAGGGTTGAAGTTACTAAAGTTATTGAAAATATGGATATTATCGGCTTAGTCAATGTCCAATTAGCCTATGTAGATGAAAAGATATATTTATTAGAAGTTAATCCAAGAGCCTCAAGAACTATTCCTTTTGTTTCAAAAGCTTTAGGAATGCCTTTAGCAAAAATAGCAGCAAGAGTTATGGCTGGCATTTCGTTAAAAGATCAAGGAGTCACAAAAGTTCCTGAATTAGACTTCTTTAGCGTTAAAGAGGCAGTTATGCCTTTTGATAGATTTCAGGATGTTGACCCTATACTTGGACCAGAAATGAGATCAACTGGTGAGGTAATGGGTATAGGAAAAACTTTCGTAGAGGCTTTTGAGAAAGCAGAAATTGCAGCAGGTGTAAACATACCTAAATCGGGTTCGGCTTTCATTAGCGTGAGAGATACTGATAAAGATTTTCTTGAAGATATTGCTAAAGACTTAACTTCTGCAGGTTTTTCTATAGTAGGTACTAAGGGAACCATTAGAAAATTAAACGAATTAGGTTATGAAGCCAGACAAATAAATAAGGTTCTTGAAGGGAGACCCCATATTATTGATCTTATGAAAAATAATGAAATAAGTTTAGTAATTAATACGACAGAGGGAAGAGAATCTATCAAAGACTCAGCTTCAATTAGACGGACAGCTTTAGATGAAAAAATTTGTTGCACTACAACAATTCAAGGAGCAGTTGCTATTTGCAAAGTAATTACAAATGAACTTGATTGGTCTGTACAAAAACTACAAGATATACATATATGAGTGGTTTGGAAGATCGAGAGCCGATGACTGTGGAAGGCGAAATTTTTCTACGAGAAGAATTAGCTCTATTGATTACGGAAAGACCAAAAATTTCCAAAGAAATAGCTGCAGCTAGAGAATTTGGAGATCTTAAAGAAAATGCTGAATATCATGCTGCAAAAGAACAACAAGGTTTAGCTGAAGCAAGAATTCGTGAAATAGAGTCTAAGCTTAGCAGATCTCAAGTAATTGATGTTTTATCTATTCCAAGTTCAGGCAAAGTAATTTTTGGAACAACTATAAAACTATCTAATATTTCTGAAGGTTTAGATGTTACCTATAAAATTGTTGGTGAAGATGAAGCAGACGTTCAAATAGGAAAGATTTCATTTTCTTCACCTTTAGCTAGGGCTCTTATAGCAAAAGAAGAGGGGGATTTGATTAAGTTTGAAAGTCCATCCGGCATTCAAGAATATGAAATTCTTTCGGTAAGCCACAAATAGAAGTGTCTAAAGATTCTTCCTATTTTTCGGGCGAAAAATACAATCTTCTTGCTAAGAAAAAAGGCTACAGATCGAGAGCAGCATTTAAATTAATACAAATAAATAAAAAAGAAAAATTATTCTCTAAAGATAGCAGTATTTTAGATTTAGGATCTGCTCCAGGCGGCTGGTGTCAGATAGCTCTTGAGAATATAGGACCCTTAGGCTCTGTAATAGGCGTTGATATCTTAGAAATGGAAAAAATAAGAGGCGTTAAATTTATTAATGAAGATTTAAGAAAATTAGATTTGAATAAAATCAATGACTCCATTGATATTGTTTTATCAGATATTGCCCCCAATATAAGTGGTATAGCATTTAGAGATGCCAATAATATGATCGAGTTATTAGAAATAGAACTAAGCATAGTAGATAAATTCCTTGTAAAAGGAGGTAAATATCTTGCAAAATGCTTTGAAGGAGATTCTTTTTTATTTCTCCAGAAAGAAATAAAACAAAGATTTAATTCTGTAAAAAGAATTAAACCAGAAGCCTCTAGATTAAAATCTAATGAATCATATATTTTAGGATTAGATAAAAAATAAAAATAGAAGGATTGATATGTCTCAACTTATGAAAAACGCGCTTTTATGGATGACAATTGTTGGAATGACTTTTTTTGCTGTGCAAAACGTCTATGAAGCATCTCCAAAACAATCAATGAAATATTCAGAATTCATTTCATTAGTAAATAAAGATCAAATAAGTAGCGTATCTTTCAAAGGCGATGGTTTTACTATTGATGGGACTCTTAGCGATGGCTCATCTTTTACAACTACGAGACCTATTTACGTTCAAGATAACCAATTAATGGATGATCTTTTTGCTCATCAAGTAGAAGTTCTTGGGGAGCAACCAGAGTCAGATAGCATTTGGTCTCAATTATTAGTAGCAAGTTTTCCAATTTTAATAATATTGGCAATATTTTTCTTTTTTATGAGGCAAATGCAGGGTGGTGCTGGTGGAAGAGGCGGGCCAATGAGCTTTGGTAAGAGTAAAGCTAAAATGCTTGAAGGCGGAAAAGTTAAAACAACTTTTAAAGATGTAGCTGGTGTAGAAGAGGCTAAAGAAGAAGTTCAAGAATTAGTAGATTTTTTAAGAGATCCTTCAAAATTTCAAAAACTTGGAGGAAAAATTCCTAGAGGAATACTCATGGTCGGCTCTCCTGGAACGGGAAAGACTTTGTTAGCAAGAGCAATCGCTGGAGAAGCAAAAGTTCCATTTTTTACAATTTCGGGTTCAGATTTTGTAGAAATGTTTGTAGGTGTTGGAGCTTCTAGAGTAAGAGATATGTTTGAACAAGCTAAAAGACAATCACCATGTATCGTGTTCATAGATGAAATTGATGCTGTAGGAAGACATAGAGGAGCTGGTTTAGGTGGAGGCCATGACGAAAGAGAGCAAACTTTGAATCAATTGCTAGTTGAGATGGACGGCTTTGAAGCCAATGAAGGAGTAATCATTATTGCTGCTACCAATAGACCTGATGTATTGGACCCTGCTTTATTAAGACCAGGAAGATTTGATCGTCAAGTTGTAGTTCCTTTGCCAGATATCAAAGGTAGAGAGCAAATTCTTAAAGTACATATCAAAAAAGTCCCCGTTGCTGATGATGTAGAAGTTTCGTTTATAGCTAGAGGAACTCCAGGTTTTTCTGGTGCAGATTTAGCAAATTTAATTAACGAAGCAGCTTTATTCGCCGCAAGATCGGGAAAGAAAAAAGTTTCCATGAGCGAATTAGAGCTTGCAAAGGATAAAGTTATGATGGGCGCAGAAAGAAGGTCAATGGTTATGAGTGAAGAGGATAAAACGCAAACAGCCTATCATGAAGCAGGGCATACTATAGTGGGCAAGCTTCTTAAAGAACACGATCCAGTCTATAAAGTGTCTATTATCCCTAGAGGACGAGCTCTTGGCGTAACAGTCTTTCTTCCTGAGGAAGATAAATATAGTTTGAGTAAACAAGCTATTTTAGATCGTATTTGCGGTCTTTATGGAGGAAGAATAGCAGAAGAATTAATTTATGGAGTTGATGGAGTAACTACAGGTGCTTCGAATGACATAGAAAGAGCATCTGAATTAGCTAGAAATATGATTACTAAGTGGGGTTATTCAGAAAAACTAGGACCATTGAAATACTCTGAGGAACAAGGAGACGAGCCTTTCTTAGGAAGATCTGCAGGAAATTCCTCAACTTCTTTTTCCGATCAAACTTCTGAGTTAATAGATTCAGAAGCAAAAGATATCATCCAAAAATGTTATGCAAATGCTACTAAAATTCTTACAGATAATTTGGATAAACTCCATAAAATGGCTAAAGCTTTGGTAGAGTTTGAAACTTTAAACAGTGATCAAATTGATGATATCATGGCAGGAGCATCGCCTAGGTCTGGGGCTGATGATGATTCAAAGGATAAAAAAAGTTCAGATAAAATTGATCCTTCGTTATCAGATCCAGCTAATCAAACTTAAAAAAATATGCTCTTTGGAGATAAAGAGCTAATTTTTGATATTCCCAAAATAATGGGGATTATCAATATAACACCTGACTCATTTTCTGATGGCGGTAAATTTTTTTCAAAAAAAAGCTCGCAAATAAAACTCTCAAAAGTTCTAAAAGAAATTGATCTGATGGAGAAAAATGGAGCTGCTTTTATAGATATTGGAGCTGAGTCAACTCGACCTGGATATACACCAATCTCTGATCAAGAGGAAATGGATAGAATTCTTCCAATTCTAGAAAAAATAAAGGAAATAAATGCAATTATTTCAGTTGATTCTTCGAAAGCTAAAGTTATTAAAGAAGCAATAAAAAATGGAGTAGGATTAATAAATGATGTGAACTCTTTAAGTGACATTGAATCCAAAGAAGAGTTAAAAAAATCTAACCTACCAATTTGTATCATGCATAAAAAAGAAAAACTATCATCAATGAGTATATGCGAAGAGGTAAGTAACTTCTTTGAAAATAAAATTAGTGATTTAACAAGCTTTGGTATTGATGCCAGTAAAATTATTATTGACCCAGGATTTGGTTATGGAAAAACACCCAAAGAGAATATAAATCTATTAGCCAATTTTGATTATTCAAGCTTCAGTAATAAATCATTGGTGGGTCTTTCTAGAAAAGGTTTTTTAAAGAAAATATCAATCAAAGATGATTTAGATGATGTAAGTATTTCTGCTGCTATAATTTCATCACTTAGAGGGGCAAGTATTATCCGTGTTCATAATGTTGCGGATACAATGAAGAAAATGGGAGAGATTTTTGGATAATCTTTTAAATATAACCAAAAGAAGATATTTTGGGACTGACGGGATTAGAGGCTCTATTTCTAAAGAAACTAATCCTGAATTTATTCTTAAGCTTGGATGGGCAGCTGGAACAGTCTTCAAAGAAGAAGGTATTGAGTCAATAATAATAGGAAAAGATACGAGAATTTCTGGCTATATGCTTGAAACTGCCTTGCAAGCAGGAATTATAGCTTCTGGAGTCAATGTAAGATTAGTAGGCCCAATGCCCACTCCTGCAATTTCTTATCTAGCTAATTCTTTCAAAAAAGAAGCAGGAGTAGTGATTAGCGCTTCACATAATTCATATGAAGATAATGGTATTAAATTTTTTAATGATAATGGAAAAAAGATATCTGATTCTCTAGAAGAAAGGATAGAAAAAAAACTAGCTGAAGAAATTACTGTGGTAGAAGCAAAAGATTTAGGAAAAGCAGCAAGAATTAGTGATGCAAATGGAAGATATATAGAGTTTTGCAAAAGCTGTTTGAAAAAGGACGTCAATTTTTCAAGCTTGAAAATTGTATTAGATGTGGCAAATGGAGCTGCTTACGATGTCGCTCCTAAAGTTTTCAAAGAATTAGGAGCTGACCTCATTGTGATTGCAGATAAACCCAATGGAATGAATATAAATAAAGATTGTGGGTCTACTAATATAGAATTTTTAAAGAAGGAAGTAAAAAAGAATGCTGCAGATTTTGGTTTAGCTCTTGATGGTGATGGAGATAGATTAATTTTTGTAGATGAAAATTCTGAAATACTTGATGGAGATGAAATTCTATACGTTTTAGCAAGAGATAAATTTGAAAACCAAATTACTTTGGGAACTAAAGGAATAGTTGGAACTACAATGACTAATAAAGGTCTTGAAAAAGCACTTAAAGAGCTGGGAATTGATTTAATTAGATCAGATGTTGGCGATAGACATGTACTTCAAAAGTTAGAAGAGCTGGACTGGGAATTAGGGGGGGAACAATCAGGCCATATTATGTGTTTGGATTTCGTAAATACAGGTGACGCAATAGTCTCATCTATAAAGTTTTTAGAAGCTATATTATGTTCTGAAAAATCCCTAAGACAATTACTTAAACCTTTTAAAAAGTATCCTCAGATTTTAACCAGCATTAAAACCGATAAAGCTGAAAAAATTCTTAATAATAAAATTTTTAACTCTCTTCTGAAGAAATTTGAAAAAGAAATAGAAAATTTTGATGGCAGAATAAATATAAGAAAATCTGGAACAGAATCAATGATTCGTATAATGGTAGAAAGTCTTGATGAGAAAGAAACTATAAATATATCGAATCAATTAACAAAGGCTGCTCAGCAAATAGCTTAAATGAAATACTTAATTGCTAATTGGAAAATGAACGATGTAAATGTCTCAAATTGGCTTGAGGATTTTCTATCTATAAGCTTAATTAATAAGTCCTTAGAAATAAAAATATGCGCAAATTTATATGATGTAAAAGATATTGTTGATGTTTCATTGCCAGAGAATACTATTTTTAAAAAACCTTTTTGGATGGCCCAAGATGTTTCAAAAAATAAAGAAGGTGCTTATACAGGACAAATTTCATCTAAATTATTAAAGAAGATAGATGCTGGATGTTTAATAGGGCATTCAGAATTGAGAGAAGAAAGCGATACAAACGAAATCGTTCATCTAAAAGGAATTCGATTAAAGGAGGAAAAAGTTTCTCCAGTATTGCTTTGCGTGGGTGAAAGTTTAGATGTTTTAGAAGCGAATAAAAGAGAAGATTTTATTAAAGAACAACTAAATACTTATTTCAAAGATGACCTATTTCCTGACATTATTGCATATGAGCCTTTATGGGCTATAGGGACTGGTGTTTCTGCTGATAAAAGAAATATTGAAAATGCTGTGTCAATAATTTCTAAATTTCTTGAAGAGAACGATCATAAAAACCTTCCTATTCTATACGGAGGTAGTGTTTCTTCAAAAAATATTGAAGAGATTCTTTCAATAACTTCAGTTTCTGGATGTTTAGTAGGAAATTCTTCGCTTGATGGTAAAGAATTTGCTAGAATCGCCAAAAAATTTTAGAAAATGTTAAATATACTTGTTGGAATGCAGATAGTTATAGCCATTGTTTTGGTTTTAATAATTCTTCTTCAAAATGGGAAAGGAGCTGATATTGGTTCAGCATTTGGAGGCGGAGGTAACAATGCTCTATTAGGGCCTGCTGATTCAGCTAATTTATTAACTAAGCTTACTTGGTTCTTTGTTTTTTTATTTTTTATCAATACAGTTGCAATATCTGTATATCAAAAATATTCATTCGAAGCAGAATTAGAAGTTTTATTAGACGAGCCTCTAAAACAAATAGCCCCCAAAGAGATTGAAAATTTACCAGATTAATCTAATTTATTGCCGAAGTGGTGGAATTGGTAGACACGCTACCTTGAGGGGGTAGTGAGCTTATGCTCGTGGAGGTTCAAATCCTCTCTTCGGTACCATAAATAACTTTATATTTATTTATCTTTAGACTAAATAGTCCATTCAAAACCCTTATTTCTTAAGCTTGACCTTAATAGTCCTTCTACATATACTCCACAAACTTAATTGCGGGGTGGAGCAGTCTGGTAGCTCGTCGGGCTCATAACCCGAAGGTCGTAGGTTCAAATCCTGCCCCCGCTACCAATTTAGGCCCGTTATGGGCCTATTTATTATGATTTAGGTATGAATTTGATAGATGAATTAAAAGCAGCCTTAAACCGAGATATTAAAAATCTTGGCTATACGTTATGGGGTTTAGAAGTTTCAGGTAAACACAACTCAAGACACATAAGAGTTTTTATAGATAATGAGAACTCCTCTATTACGTTAAAAGATTGTGAAAAAGTAAATATTCAAGCAAGAGAAGTTTTAGAAAATTCAGATTCGTTAGAATTTAGTTGTAGTTTAGAGATATCCTCTCCTGGAATTGATAGGACTTTTTTTGAGATTGAGCAATTGAAAGCCTATGTTGGAGAGGAAATCCAAGTAAAATTTGAAGCAGATTCACATAAACAAACGGTATTAGGTAAACTTATTTCAATTTCAGAGGATTTCATCGAGATAGAGAACTCAAAAAAAGGTAATTTAAAAATAAGTTTAGATAATTATTTAACCTCAAAATTAATTTATAAGGCATAAAAATGAATGAAGAAATTTTATTAATAGCAGAATCAGTTTCAAATGAAAAAGATCTTCCTAAGGAAACCATTTTTGAAGCAATAGAGCTAGCACTAGCTAGCGCTGCTAAGAAAAAGTTTAATGACGAAGTTTCTATTAAAGTAGACATCAATCCTGAAACTGGTGAATACGAATCTTTTAGAACATGGGAGGTAGTAGACTTCGAAACTTATGAAGATTCACATATTCACATACTTGTAGATAGCGATCATGCTGAAGAACAAGGTTACAAGATAGGAGATATCTATAGGGAGCCAATTGATAATCCAGAATTTGGAAGAATAGCTGCTCAAGCAGCAAAACAAGTTATAGTTCAAAGAGTTAGAGATGCTGAAAGATTAGAGGTAATCAAAAAGTTTAGAGCTTATTTAGGTACTTTGATTAATGGAACGGTTAAGAAAGTTACACGAGAATTAATAATTATTGATTTAGGAGATAATGCAGAAGCTTCATTATCCAGAAGAGATCTTGTTCAGGGTGAGATTTATCGAGTCGGAGATCGAATAAAAGGAATTTTGGAAGAAAGCATCAGAGAAAATAGAAGCTCACAATTAATTTTAAGTAGAAGTAGTAAGGAAATGGTCGTTGAGCTTTTTAAACTTGAAGTTCCAGAAATTGCTGAAGAGGTTATTCAAATTAGATCTGTTGCAAGAGATTCAGGGACAAGGACTAAAATAGCTGTTAAAACTAATGATGTTCGAATTGATCCTGTAGGAGCATGTGTAGGTATGAGGGGTTCTAGAGTTCAGGCAGTTTCAAATGAATTAGGAAATGAAAGAATAGATATTGTTGTTTGGGATGATGATCCTGCAAAGCTTTTAATAAATACTCTTTCTCCAGCTGAGGTTACCTCTATCGTGATGGATGATGACACGGGAACAATGGAAGTAGTTGTTAAAGACGAAAATCTTGCTCTTGCTATAGGAAGAAACGGTCAAAATATAAGACTTTCTTCTGAATTAGTTGGATGGGATATTCAAATAAGTGGTGAAAATGATAATTTAGACATCACTGATTCACCAGAAAACGCATTAATAAAGTTTATGGGTGTTGATAAAGATTTAGCCCTTAAATTAATCGAAAATGATTTTGAAACCGTCCTAAAAATTTCTCAAGCCGAACCATCAGATTTAGAAAAAATTGAAAATATTGATATCGAGATTAGCGAAACCCTGATTGAAAGAGCTGAGGAAGCTTTATTAGAAATCGCACTTGCTGATATTGAAGATGAATCAGAAGGTATAAAGTCTGATGTAGCTTTAGAAACTATTAAATCTCTGAATAAAGAATTTATAGAGCTTTTATCGGCAGCTGACATAAAAAATAAAGATGATTTAGCTGATTTAGCCTCTGATGAACTTGCTCCAATTTTAAATATAGATGAAGAGGAAGCAGGAAAAATAATTATGGAAGCGAGAGCCGATTGGTTTTAAACAAAATTAATAGAAGAAAATAGTGAATGTAAATCAGTTATCAAAAGCAATAGGTTATGATCCTAAGAATCTTCTGATTCAAATGGCAGCAGCTGGACTCTCACATAAATTAGAAACTGATGAAGTAAGCAACGAAGATAAAAAAATTCTTCTAACTTTTTTAAAGTCAGCAAAAAAAACCTCAAAAAAAACAATCTCTCTCAGAAAAGACTCAGCAAGCTCAAGCTCCCCAAAAAAAGGAGTTTCTATTACAAGGTTGAATCAAGTTGAAGTTGAAACAAAATCACCAGTAAATTCTGATCTGGCTGGTTCAATAGATTTTGATGCTGCAGAAGCAAAGAGAAAAGATGCAGAAAAAAAAGTTGAAGATGAGAAACAAGCAAAGGCTCAAGAAAAACAAAATCAAGTAGTAAAAAGAATTAAAAAACCTTCTCCTGCTGATATAAAATCAAAAAAAACAATATTTACGCCTTCAAAACCTTCATTTAAATCAAAAGCAGATTCAAAAAAAAATAAAAGAGAGCTAGAAGGAGAAAAATTCTTAGAAACGAAACTAACGAATGTCCAAGAATTCGAAAAACCAACTGAATTTATACAGAAAGAAGTAAAAATTCCTGAGACAATATCTGTCTCGGAATTAGCAAAGCAACTATCTATTAAATCTAATGAGTTAATTAAGTCTCTCATGAGTAATGGGGTAATGGTTACTTTGAATCAATTGATTGATCAGGAAACTGCATTGGTAGTAATCGAAGAGCTAGGACATATAGGAATTCCAGTTACTGAAAATGAAGAAGAAGAAAATCTAATAGAAAATATTGTTTATGAGGGCGAAGAGGAGCTTAGAAATCCAATTGTTTCAGTATTAGGGCATGTTGATCATGGAAAAACTTCGATTTTAGACTTTATTAGAAAATCAACAGTCGCTGACTCAGAACAAGGCGGAATTACTCAAGGAATAGGTGCCTATCAAGTAGATCATAATAATTCTTTAATAACATTTATTGATACACCTGGCCATGCAGCTTTTTCTCAAATGAGAGCAAGAGGAGCAAATTCTACAGATATAGTTGTTCTAGTGGTTGCCGCAGATGATAGCGTCAAACCGCAAACTGAAGAGGCTTACAATCATGCTAAAGAAGCTGGCGTTCAAATAATAGTAGCTTTAAATAAAGTAGATTTACCCGAAGCCGACATAGAGAAAGTAAAAGGTGATCTTTCAGCCTTAGGATTAGTACCAGAAGATTGGGGCGGAGATATTCAAATGATTCCTGTATCTGCAAAAACAGGCGACGGAATGGATGATTTATTAGAAAGTATCCAGTTAGTATCAGAATTAATGGAATTAAAAACAAATCATAGTGGTCCAGCTGCCGGGATCGTTCTTGAATCTGGTGTTAGAAAAGGCGAAGGAGCGGTTGCCACTTTATTGGTTCAGAAAGGAACACTTAAACCTGGAGATTTAGTCTTGGTTGGAGATCAATCTAGAAAAATTAGAAGCATTAAAGATTTCAATGAAGAAACTATAAAAAATGCTCCACCTTCATCCCCTGTTTTTATTTCTGGTCTAGAGTCTCCACCTGATGCAGGGGATGAATTTATAGTTGTCAAAGATGAAAAAGCAGCTAAGACACTTTCTGAAAATAGAGCTAGCAAAATGAGAGATAAACGATTAGCTCAAAAAGGTGTTTTGAATTTAGAAAGCATGTTCGCTAATGCTGGAGAGGGTGTTAAGCCTTCCATTAATTTGATTTTAAAATCAGATACAAATGGATCTTTGGAAGCGCTTAACGGCGCTGTTGGAAATATGAAAGTTGATGATGTTTCAATTAAAGTAGTGATGGACTCAGTTGGACCAATATCTACAAATGATGTCAATCTTGCTATTGCCTCAGAGGCCTATATTTATGGGTTTAATGTTCGAGCAGATAAAACAGCAACTAATCTTGCAGAGAATGAAGGTATTACAATTCAATACTTTGGGATAATTTATGACCTTATTGATGCAGTCAAATTATTAATAGAAGGCTCTTTAGATCCAGATATAAAAGAAACAATATTAGGTACAGCTAAAGTGAAGGATATTTTCAAGTCACCAAAGTTTGGGTTTATTGCTGGCTCTATGGTTGAAGATGGAACAATCTATCCGAATAAAAATGTAAGAGTAATTAGAGATAACACTGTTATTCATGAGGGTATGCTTGATTCTTTAAGAAGATTTAAAGACGAGGCAAAGGAAGTTAAAAGCGGAACAGAGTGCGGAATCGGCATAACAAATTATACTGATATTAAAGAAGGCGATGTAATAGAAGTATTTCAGAGAGATGAAATAAAGAGAAAATTATAATTTGTTTAACTCTCTTCCGTACAAAAGATCACAAAGAGTTTCTGATTCAATTAGAAAAGAAGTTGCATCTATTTTCCTTTTCAAAGTTAATGACCCTAGATTGAAAAATCTAACCATAACTAACGTAGTTGTTTCAGACGACCTTTCGAATGCAAAAATATTTTTTTCAACGCAAACAAGTCTTCAGGACATGAAAGAAATAAACAAAGGTTTGAAGAAATCTAAAGGATTCATTAGGTCAATGTTAGGAAAATCTCTAAGCTTAAAAAAAGTACCGAACATTTCTTTCTATTACGACGAATTATAAGCATGTTCTCAGGTGTGCTGGTGGTAGATAAACCTAAAAATATTTCTTCTGGCGAACATATACGTAAATTAAAAAAGATTATTGGCAAACAAAAAATTGGGCACGCAGGAACTCTAGACCCATTAGCAACAGGAATACTTATAGTTTGTTTAGGGCAAATGACTAGATATACAGATTATTTAGCATCAGCTTCTAAGTCTTATGAGGCAGAAATTTTATTTGGAAATCAAACTACTACAGGTGATATGGAGGGAGATATAATTCAGTCAAGTTCATTTATTCCCGAAAAAGAAAAAATATTTAAAGTTTTAGATGATTTTATTGGAGAGATAGACCAAATACCTCCAAGATACTCATCTATAAAACACAAAGGAATGTCGCTCTATAAATACGCAAGGAAAGGCATTGAAGTAGAAATCCCATCTAGAAAAGTTATTATCAATTCAATTAAATTTATTTCCTTAGAAGAAAGAACTTTAAAGTTAAATATTAACTGTGGAAAAGGTACATACATTAGAGTCTTAGCAGAAGATATTTCAAAAAAATTAGGAACAGTAGGTACTCTAGCTAATTTAAGAAGAGTTGAGTCAGCAAATTTTAAAATTGATAAAGCAATAGATTTAGATCTGATTAATAGCAAAAATTTAAATAAAAAAATTATTCCTCCGGGGGATGCCCTTAATTGCTTAGATGAGATACAATGCGCACCAGAAATTATAAATAGAGTAACAAAAGGTCAAAAAGTTGAAATGAAATTGACCAGTAAAAATAAGTTTCTAAGATTGTTTGATAATAAAAAAAATTTCTTAGGAATTGTTGAAAACTGTGAAGGCTTTATTAAGCCTAAAAGATTATTAACTATTGATTACAACTAGAAACGGAGGAAGTTCTTGAGTTTAGGAACTGATAAAAAAAGAGAAGTGATTAGCAAGCATGCTAGATCAGACATTGATACAGGCTCTCCAGAAGTGCAAATCGCTGTACTTACTGCAAATATTTTAGCTTTACAAAGTCATTTTGAAGAGCATAAAAAAGATCATCACTCTCGACAAGGTCTCATAAGAATGGTGAACAAAAGAAGAAAGCTTCTAGATTACTTAAAAAAGAAAGACCTTAATAAATACAGCGCAATACTTAAAGAGCTAAATTTAAGAAAATAATTTAGATTTAAATCTAATTAACCCAATTAAAAAGAATATTATGGATACATCTAAGATCATCACCTGTACTAAAACTATTGCAGGAAAAGAAGTCACGCTAGAGACTGGAAAAGTAGCAAGGCAAGCAACTGCTTCAGTTATGGCATCATCTGGAGATACCCAAGTTCTCGTTACAGTTGTTGCAGGAGCTCAAAAACCTGGGCAAAGTTTTTTCCCTTTAACTGTGAACTACATAGAAAAATTTTATGCTGCAGGAAAAATACCTGGAAGCTTTTTTAGAAGAGAGGGGAGGCCTTCAGAAACTGAAGTATTAACTTCAAGGCTAATAGATAGACCTATTAGGCCATTATTTCCCAAAGGATATACTCAAGAAGTACAAGTAGTTTGTACTGTAATGTCTATCGATAAAGATGATACAGCAGATATTATTTCATTAATTGGAGTATCAGCTGCATTACAATTATCTGGACTTCCATTCTCTGGGCCTTTATCTGCAGCTAGAGTTGGATACATAGATGGAAGTTATATTTTAAATCCTGGTATTGAAGCGTTAAAAGAATCCAAACTAGATATGGTGATTGCTGGATCAGAGGATGCTGTATTTATGGTTGAATCCGAAGCTTCTGAATTGACAGAAGATCAAATGTTAGGAGCAATCCTATTTGCCCAGCAAGAAATGAAACAAAGTTTAGAGCTTATAGAAGAAATGGTTTCACAAGCCACTATTACTCCTATTGAAGTTTCTCTTCCCGAAGAAGATCAAGATTTAAAAGCATTGGTTGAAGAAAAAGCTTCTAACTTATTGAAAGATGCTTATCAGATTGCTGAAAAAACTAGCAGACAAGATGCTGTTGCAGCAGCAAAGGAAATGGTAGTTTCAGAAATTGATAATGAAAATGAAGCAATCTTAAAAGAAGCTTCAGATCATTTTAAAGCATTAGAATCTAAAATTGTAAGGACTAGACTTCTGAGTGGCGAGCCAAGAATAGACGGAAGAGATTTGGATACAGTTCGTCCTATTTCAGTAGAAACAGGAATGCTTAAGCAAGCCCACGGGTCATCTTTATTTACAAGAGGGGAAACTCAATCAATAGCAGTAGCCACCGTAGATTCTTTAAAACTTTCTCAACTAATAGATTCATTACAAGGAGACTCAAAAGATCCTTTTATGCTTCATTATAATTTCCCCCCATACTCTGTAGGCGAAGCTGGAATGATGGGAAACCCAAAAAGAAGAGAAATTGGTCATGGAAAGTTAGCTAGAAGAGCTCTAGAGGCTGTTATACCTAATCCAGAAGAATTTGAATATGCAATTAGAGTAGTGTCAGAGATAACGGAATCTAACGGCTCTAGCTCTATGGCTACAGTTTGTGCTTCAAGTCTAGCCATGATGGATGCTGGGATACCTATAAAGAAGCCAGTTGCAGGAATTGCTATGGGACTTGTTAAAGATAATGAACAGCATTGTGTAATTACTGATATTCTTGGTGATGAGGATCATCTTGGCGATATGGACTTTAAAGTCGCTGGAACATCTGATGGCATTACAGCTCTTCAAATGGATATCAAGATCGCAGGTATAAATGAACAAATTCTTGAAGACGCATTAGGAAAAGCAAATATAGCCAGAACCCATATTCTTGGAGAAATGGCTAAAGTTTTAAGCGAATCTAGGCCAGAACTTTCTGAGTTAGCACCTCAAGCTCTAAAAACATCAATTCCAAAAAATAAAATTGGTGAAGTTATTGGTAAAGGTGGAGCAACAATCAAAAAAATAACTGAACAAACTTCAACGAATATTGATATCAATGACAAAGGTCAAATAAGCATATATGGAAGAAGTAGAGAAGATAGAGAAGAGGCATTAGCAATCATTGAGTCAATGACAGCAGAGCCAGAGGTGGGTCTTATTTGCACAGGAACAGTTTTAAAAATTGTAGACTTTGGAGCTTTTGTATCTTTTGACAATGGAAAGGAAGGTTTAGTACATGTATCTGAGATAGCCGAAGAAAGAGTTAAAAATGTTTCAGATTATCTTGTTGAAGGTGAAGAAGTTGATATAAAGGTAATAGGTATCGACGATAGAGGAAAAGTAAAATTAAGCATGAAAGCTGTACTCGCACCCTCAGAAGAATAATATTTCTTTTATAAAAAAAGGCAGCTAATGCTGCCTTTTTAATTGGTGGCTATGCTGTGACTTGAACACAGGACCTCAGCATTATGAA
>CETY01097524.1_pt1 | contig 31055 bp, 27 predicted proteins | sample 361551 | NCBI WGS metagenome assembly CETY01 (sample SAMEA2623135, study PRJEB7988) | marine metagenome | biome: marine biome (ENVO:00000447); feature: deep chlorophyll maximum layer (ENVO:xxxxxxxx); material: "saline water (ENVO:00002010), including plankton (ENVO:xxxxxxxx)" | depth 45 m | reverse complement strand
CCTCTTTCTTGCTCTTGCTCCATCCAGTCCATAGTTGCAGCACCGTCATGAACTTCTCCTATCTTGTGAGAGATTCCTGTGTAATAAAGAACCCTTTCAGTAGTTGTAGTTTTACCTGCATCTACATGGGCGCAAATACCAATATTCCTATATAAATTTAGTGGAACTTTTCTAGAACTCATATCAAATCCTTAAAATATTTAATTAAAATCTAAAATGAGAAAAAGCTTTGTTAGCCTCGGCCATTTTGTGCGTATCTTGTCTCTTTTTAACGGCTTCTCCTTTACCATCAGAGGCTTCAAGAAGTTCATTTGCTAATTTAGTTGACATTCTTTTTTCTGATCTTTTTTTAGCGCTTGTAACAAGCCAACGCATGGCTAAAGCCATTTTTCTTCCTGACTTAACTTCTAATGGAACTTGATAAGTTGCTCCACCTACCCTTCTTGATTTTACTTCAACATGAGGACCTACTTGATCCAAAGCTTCTTCAAAGACCTCTAAAGGATCTCTTTTTGCCTTGGTTGAAATTTCTTCTAATGCTGAATATATAATTTTTTCAGCAGTACTTTTTTTTCCTCTTTCCATCAAATTATTGACAAACTTAGCAAGCTTTAAGTTTCCATATTTAGGATCGGGAAGTATTTCTCTTTTAGGAATTGGTCCTTTTCTAGGCATTTTTCTTATTTAGGTTTTTTGGATCCATATTTAGATCTTCTTTGTTTACGATCGTCTACCCCAGTTGTATCTAAAGTTCCTCTAACGGTATGATATCTGACACCAGGCAAGTCCTTTACTCTGCCTCCTCTTAAAAGAACAACAGAGTGTTCTTGTAAATTATGACCTTCACCACCAATGTATGAAATAACTTCATATCCAGAAGTTAGTCTGACCTTACAAACTTTTCTTAAGGCAGAGTTAGGTTTCTTAGGAGTCGTTGTATAAACTCTAGTACATACTCCTCTTTTTTGAGGAGAGCCGTTTAAAGCCGGAACATCACTTTTGATTTTCTTAGTTTTTCTTGGCTTTCTAATTAATTGATTAACTGTTGTCATAATTTTGAATTGCGATTGTAAGTATCTAATGCATATGGGTCAAATAATTATTCACTATCTTCAGATTTAGTTTCTTCATTATCCATGGCGTCTGCCATTTCAGATTCAAAATCAGAAATAGACACATCTTGTTCTTCTTCTCGAACGTTGTATCCAGTTCCTGATGGAACCAATCTTCCAATGACCACGTTTTCTTTTAAGCCTCTTAATTTATCAACTTTTCCAGTAACTGCAGCTTCGGTTAAAACTCTAGTTGTTTCTTGAAAAGAAGCAGCTGAGATGAATGACTCAGTTGCTAAAGAAGCTTTTGTAATTCCTAATAACATTCTGTTGAAATCAGCTGGAATACTTCCCTCTGTAATTAACTTTTTATTCACATTAACCACTTCAGAATATTCTACTTGGTCTCCGATAATAAAATTAGAATCTCCAGAGGATGTAATTTCGACCTTTTTAAGCATTTGTCTAAGGATACATTCTATGTGTTTATCACTTATTTCAACTCCTTGCAGTCTATAAACATCTTGGATTTCGTTAACCACATAATCTGTTAATTCTTCAACTCCTTTCAAGGCTAAAATATCATGAGGACTTAAAGAACCTTCACTAATAACATCTCCTTTATTAACGGTTTCACCTTCAAAGACATTGATACTTCTGGTTTTAGGTATAAGATTTTCACTCACCACTTCATCAGTACCTTCTTTACCTGTAATGATTAATCTTCTTTTACCCTTAGTTTCTTTACCCCAAGAAACAATACCAGTCATTTCAGCTAAGATAGCAACCTCTTTAGGTTTTCTTGCTTCAAATAGATCAGCAACTCTTGGAAGACCTCCAGTAATATCTTTAGTTTTTGAAGATTCTTTTGGTATTCTCGCTATCACATCTCCGACATTGATAGTTTGGCCAGCAGAGACATTTACTAAAGACTTTTGCTCCAAAACATAGTTTGCAGGTCTTTTACCATTTGGCAAAAGAACTTCATTTCCTTTCCCATCGACTATTGAAATAGTTGGCGTTAAGTCTTTTCCTGCAGCAGTTCTTTCTGCGGCATCTAAAACTTCTATGCTTGATAGCCCTGTGAGACTATCGTCAACAACTCTAACTGATATACCACTTTCCATATCTATAAGATTAGCTTTACCTTTAACTTCTGAAATAATTGGATGGTTTAAAGGATCCCAGTTGGCTATTATTTCTCCAGCCTTAACTGAAGCCCCATCTTTAATATTTAAAATTGCTCCATAAGGCAATTTATATCTTTCTCTTTCAGAATCATTTTCATCTAAGAGAATAATTTCAGCTGATCTAGACGTACATACTGCTTTTTTATCTTTGTTTTGAACAGAAGTGATATTTTTATACTGAACAACACCGTCAAACTTAACTTCAATTTTATCTTCTTCTGAAGATCTTGAAGCCGCTCCACCTATATGGAATGTTCTCATAGTTAACTGGGTTCCTGGCTCACCAATTGATTGGGCAGCAACAATACCTATTGCTTCTCCAGGATCTACGAGATGTCCTCTTCCCAAATCTCTTCCGTAACACATTGAACATATGCCAAAACTCGTTTCACATGTTATTGCAGATCTAACTTTTGCAAAATTAATATTATTTGCATCTAATTGCTCAGCAAGATCCTCATCTATCAAAGTGCCTTTTTTTATTTTGAATTCACCGTCCTTAGAGATTATATCTTCAGCAATTACTCTACCTAAGATTCTATCCTTAAGAGGTTGAACCACTTCTCCACCTTCAACAATAGTTCTTAACTCCAATCCTTCATTAGTTCCGCAATCTTCTTCTCTGATTACTAAATCTTGAGCAACATCAACCAATCTTCTTGTGAGATATCCCGAGTTTGCAGTCTTTAAAGCTGTATCCGCTAGACCCTTTCTAGCTCCGTGGGTAGAAGTGAAGTATTGCAGCACAGTTAATCCTTCTCTGAAGTTAGCAGTTATTGGAGTTTCAATGATTGAACCATCTGGTTTTGCCATTAGTCCTCTCATTCCAGCAAGTTGTCTTACCTGTGCCGGAGAACTTCTCGCGCCAGAATCTAAATACATAAAGACTGAATTGAAAGATGCTTCTTGCTCTTCTTCTCCTTCTTTATTGACGACCGTATCAGTAGAAATGGTATCCATTAATGAACTAGCAACTGTTTCGTTTGCTCTAGACCAAATATCAATAACCTTATTATATTTTTCACCTTGAGTTACCAAGCCTGAAGAATATTGTGCTTCTATTTCTTTTACCTCTCCCTCTGCTTTAGAGATAATACTTTCCTTATTGTCAGGAATAACACAATCATCTACACAAATGGATGAACCTGATTTAGTAGAGTATTCATATCCAAGATTTTTTAGTTTATCAGCAAAAATAACTGTAGCTTTGAGACCGCAATGCCTATACGAAGTATTGATTAAATCTGAAACAACTTTGCTTGTTAAAGTTTTGTTTACTCTTTCAAAGGCTAACCCTTCAGGAACAACTCCCCATAAAATAGATCTACCAACTGTAGTATCAACAAGCTCTAGCTCGCCTTCTAAATTTTTTATTCTGACTTTAATTTTTGCCTGTAGATCTACATTGTTCGTATCGTAAGCTCTCATTACTTCATCACAGTCTGCAAATATAGAACCCTCTCCTTTAGAGTTAATTTTAGATCTAGTCATATAATAAAGACCCAAAACAACGTCTTGAGAAGGATCAATGATAGGTTTTCCATTTGAAGGAGATAGAATATTGTTACTTGCCATCATCAATGCCCTACACTCCAGCTGAGATTCTAAGGTTAATGGAACATGCACAGCCATTTGATCTCCATCAAAGTCAGCATTGTATGCTTTACAAACGAGCGGATGAAGCTGTATTGCTTTTCCCTCAATAAGAATAGGCTCAAATGCTTGTATACCAAGACGGTGAAGCGTAGGCGCTCTATTAAGTAAAATAGGATGTTCTCGAATAACATCAGCAAGAATATCCCAAACAACAGGCTCTTCTCTTTCGACCATTCTTTTAGCACCTTTAATGGTTGTAGCCAACTCCAAATTTTGTAATTTTCCAAAAACAAATGGTTTGAATAACTCTAGTGCCATTTTTTTGGGTAACCCGCATTGATGAAGCTTAAGAGTTGGTCCAACTACTATTACTGATCTACCAGAATAATCAACTCGCTTTCCTAAGAGATTTTGTCTAAATCTTCCTTGCTTCCCTTTGATCATATCTGACAAAGATTTTAATGGTCTCTTATTTGAACCGGTTATAGCTCGACCTCTTCTTCCATTATCCAACAAAGCATCAACTGATTCTTGAAGCATTCTTTTTTCGTTTCTGACGATAATTTCAGGAGCGCTTAACTCAAGAAGTCTTTTTAATCTATTATTTCTATTTATAACTCTTCTATAAAGATCATTTAGATCAGAAGTTGCAAATCTCCCGCCTTCTAAAGGAACTAATGGTCTCAAATCAGGTGGCAGAACAGGAAGCACATCCAAGATCATCCATTCTGGTTTATTTGTAGAATTAATAAAACCTTTAAGAATTTTTAATCTTTTAGAAAGTTTTTTTATTTTGGCTTCACTATTAGTTCCTTCAATCAAGCTAACTACTTCTGCAATTTCTTCTTCTAAATTCATCTCAGAGAGAAGAATTTTTACTGACTCGGCTCCCATTCCAGCATCAAATTCTTCGCCGTAATTTTCAAGAGCTTCAAAATACTCTTCTTCATCTAGTATTTGACCTTTTTCTAAATCTGTCATTCCAGGATCTGTAACAACGAAAGACTCAAAGTAAAGGATTCTTTCTATTTCTCTTAAAGTCATATCTAAAAGCAAAGAAATTCTTGAAGGTAAAGACTTTAAAAACCATATATGAGCTACAGGAGCGGCAAGTTCGATGTGCCCCATTCTTTCTCTTCTAACCTTGGCTAGAGTAACCTCAACACCACACTTTTCGCATACTACTCCTCGGTGCTTCATTCTTTTGTATTTTCCACAAATACATTCATAGTCTTTAACAGGTCCGAATATCTTTGCACAAAATAATCCATCTCTTTCTGGCTTAAAAGTTCTGTAATTTATTGTTTCTGGTTTTTTAACTTCTCCAAAAGACCAAGATCTGACCTGCTGTGGTGATGCAAGGCCTGCTTTTATAGCATTGAAGTTATCGTCTGTATCTTGATTAAATAATTTAAGTAAATCTTTCATAAAACTACTCTACCTCTTCAAAATCAATATCAATTCCGAGTGATCTGATTTCTTTTGTTAATACATTGTAAGACTCAGGAATACCTGCTTCCATTTCATAATTTCCATCAACGATGTTTTTATAAACTTTTGTTCTACCAGGAACGTCATCTGATTTAACAGTTAACATTTCCTGAAGTGTATGAGCTGCACCGTATGCTTCAAGAGCCCAAACTTCCATTTCACCAAGTCTTTGTCCACCAAACTGGGCTTTTCCACCTAATGGTTGTTGAGTAACTAAACTATATGATCCTGTTGACCTTGCATGCATTTTGTCCTCAATCAAATGATTGAGTTTCAAAATATACATATATCCTATCGTCACAGGTCGCTCAAAGGCATCTCCAGTTCTTCCATCAAACAATGTAGTTTGACCCGAAGTGGGTAAGCCTGCTAGTTCAAGCATGCTTTTAATTTCTTGCTCAGATGCTCCATCAAATACTGGCGTTGCCATTGGCACGCCTGTTTTTAAATTGCCGCAAAGTTCTTTAAATTCTTTATCATTTAATTTTGATAAGTCCTCGGATCTTCCTGTTGAGGAATAAACCTTTTCAACAAATTTCTTTGTTTCAGTTAAGTTATTTGCGCTATTAACAAGTTCTCCAATTTTTCTTCCGAGCTCTTTAGAAGCCCATCCCAGATGAGTTTCCATAAGCTGTCCAACATTCATCCTTGAAGGAACTCCCAACGGGTTAAGAACAACGTCTACTGGTTCGCCATTTTCATCAAAAGGCATATCTTCTACCGGCATAATTACAGAAATAACACCTTTGTTTCCGTGTCTTCCAGCTAATTTATCACCAGGCTGAATCCTTCTCTTGATTGCAAGATAAACTTTTATTACTTGCTGAACACCCGGAGGTAAGTCATCGCCAGAAATAATTTTTTTCTTCTTATCTTCAAATCTTTTTTTGAGAACGTCTTCGTAAGCTTTCAGTTTATCTTTAGCTTCTTTAATTAAATCATTCAGAGGCTCATCTTTCATCCTTAGTTTAAACCACTCTGATGGAGTTAGTTCTGATAAGAATTCTTCAGTTAGAGAATCACCTTTAGACAATCCTCTTCCACTTATAACTTTTTTTCCTAGTAAAGAAGTTTTAAGAGAATTTAAAGTAGCTGACGAAACAATTTCAAACTCTTGATCGATATCTTTTTGAATATCGGCAAGAGATACCGACTCTATAACAGAAGCTCTAGAATTTTTTTCTAGACCTTCTCTAGTAAAAATTTGTACATCAATTACAGTTCCATCAGCTCCGGAAGGAACCCTTAGAGATGTATCTTTGACGTCAGATGCTTTTTCACCAAATATGGCTCTCAATAATTTTTCTTCAGGAGATAATTGAGTTTCTCCTTTGGGAGTTACTTTACCAACTAAAATATCTCCAGCATTTACCTCTGCTCCAATATGAACAATCCCACATTCATCTAATTTAGATAAAGCAGAATCTCCTACATTTGGAATATCGCCAGTAATTTCATCTGGACCAAGCTTAGTATCTCTTGAAGTACAGGTTAATTCCTGAATATGAATGCTAGTAAGTTTATCTTCTTGAACTAATCTATCAGAAATTAAAATTGAATCTTCATAGTTATACCCATGCCAAGGCATAAAAGCAATTTTGATATTTTGTCCTAATGCTAATTCTCCTAAGTCTATTGAAGATCCATCCGCAAGAATATCTCCTTGAGATACTTTATCGCCTTCTTCTACAATTGGTCTTTGGTTAATACAAGTATTTTGGTTTGATCTTGTGTACTTGATTAAATTATAAATATCAACGGCTGACCCAGTTCCACTTATATCTTTTAGATTTTTTCTTACTACAATTTTACTAGAATCAACTTTTTCAATTACCCCTGGATTTTTTGCTATTACACAATCTCCAGAATACCGAGCAACAGTTCTTTCCATTCCTGTTCCCACAAGCGGAGTCTCTGTAGAAAGAGTTGGAACAGCTTGTCTCATCATATTAGACCCCATCAAAGCTCTATTTGCATCATCATGCTCTAAGAATGGAATTAAAGCTGCTGCAATTGAAACTACCTGCTGAGGAGATACGTCCATTAGATCCACGCGATCTGGATTCATTAACTCGAACTCATTTCTATATCTGACAGGAACCAGTTCTTCGGTAAATTTATTATTTTTATCTATTTTTGCACTTGCTTGAGCGATTACAAATTCACCTTCTTCTATGGCCGATACAAATTTAATCTCTTCAGTTATTTTCCCATTTTTAACTTCTCTATAGGGAGTTTCAAGAAATCCATACTCGTTTACCTTTGCATAGACTGATAATGAATTGATTAAACCAATATTTGGTCCTTCCGGTGTCTCAATTGGGCAAACTCTTCCATAATGAGTTGGATGAACATCCCTTACTTCAAACCCAGCTCTTTCTCTAGTAAGGCCTCCTGGACCTAAAGCAGAAACTCTTCTTTTATGAGTAACCTCTGATAAAGGATTATTTTGATCCATGAATTGAGATAATTGACTTGAGCCAAAAAATTCATTGATAGCTGCAGTTACAGGTTTTGCATTAATAAGGTCTGATGGTCCAAAGCCTTCTGTTTCCGCGACATTTAATCTTTCTCTTACTGCTCTTTCTACTCTAAGAAGCCCAACTCTGACTTGATTAGCTACCATTTCTCCAACGGATCTAATTCTTCTATTTCCTAAATGATCTATATCATCACAGTTCTGTTTTCCATTTCTAATATCTACTAATGTTTTCATTACCTCTAGGATATCTTCTTTGGTGAGTATTCCGTCTCCGACAAGCTCTTCTCTTCCAAGGCGTTTATTAAATTTCATTCTGCCAACGCCAGAAAGGTCGTATTTATCGGCATTAAAAAATAAATTTTCAAATAACAGAGTCGCTGCTTCTTTTGTAGGAGGCTCGCCAGGACGCATCATTCTATATATTTCAGCAAGTGCTTCTAAATTTGTAGCAGTAGTATCAGCCCTTAGAGTATCTGAAATATATGGGCCTGACTCCAGTTCATTGATATATAAGACACTGATTTCTTTTATTTTTGCTTCTTCTAAAGCAGCCAAAAAATCTTCATCAATTAAGGAATTACATGCAAATAAAACTTCTCCAGAAGTTTCATCAATATAATCTTTAGAAAGAGCTAAACCATACAAAGCCTCTTTTGGAAGTTCTAATGTTTTAATTTTATTAGATTCAACTAATCTAATATGTCTAGCAGTAATTCTTTTTCCTTGCTCAATAATGATGGTTCCATCTTTAGCAAAAATATCTATTGGTGCTAGCCTACCAACTAATTTTTGCGTGTTTAATGAAAGAGTATAATTTCCATTTCTATTAACTGAATAAGACTCACTTTCGTAAAAGGTATCTAAGATTTCTTGAGAGCTAAGACCTAAAGACTTCAAAAGAATAGAAGCGTAAAGTTTTCTTCTTCTGTCTATCCTAATATAAACTAAATCTTTATGATCAAATTCAAAATCTAGCCAAGACCCTCTATAAGGAATAACTCTTGAAGAGTATAAAAGTTTCCCAGAAGAGTGAGTTTTTCCTTTATCGTGATCAAATATTAATCCAGGTGATCTATGTAATTGAGAAACGACAACCCTTTCAGTTCCATTGATAACAAATGTTCCATGTTCTGTCATTAAAGGCATAGTTCCCATATACACCTTTTCATCTCTAGCGCTTTTCAGATTTTCTTCACCTGTAGATTTATCAATAAAAGTAATCCTGCACCAAATATGGAGAGGCGCTTCATATGTTCTCCCTCTAGGCAGGCATTCAAAAACATCAAACTCTGGATCACCTAGTTCATATCCTAGATAATCTATCTTTGCATTTCCTGAAACGCTGACAATTGGGAAAATTGATCTAAAAACTTTTTCTAGACCTTCATCAAGTCTCTTTTCTTTATTTGTGGCACTTTGCAGAAAATGTTGATATGAGTTTGTCTGCACTTCAAGAATATCAGGCAAAGCCATAACACTCGAAATTTTTTCAAAACTTTTTCTAATTCTTTTCTTTTCTGCAAAGGAATAATTTTCAGCCATAAATACTCTTTAATATATATTTTATTTTTTTACTTAAGTTCTACTTTAGCGCCAGCTTCTTCTAATTGAGATTTAGCAGTTTCTGCTTCCTCTTTATTAGCTCCTTCCTTAACTGATGCAGGTGCACCGTCAACGATTGCTTTTGCTTCTTTCAAGCCTAAACCGGTGATAGATCTAACTGCTTTGATTACATCTATTTTTTTATCACCAACTTCAGCTAAGAAAATTTCAAACTCACTTTGCTCTTCTACAGCTTCGGCTTCGCCGCCTGCAGCTGGAGCAGCGGCAGCAACAGGTGCAGCTGCAGTAACTCCAAATTTTTCTTCCATAAGTTTAACCAGATCTACAACATCCATTACACTCATTTCGGAAATTGCATCTAAAATTTCTTCTTTTGATATAGCCATTTTTAACTCCTAATTATTTCAAACTTATGATTTTGAAGAACCAACTGCGCTTAAAGCTCTAACAAAACTAGTTGGCACTTCATTTAAAGTGCCGGCTAATTTTTGAACCGGTGCATTTAGTAAGCCAAGCAACATAGAAATTGCCTCTTCCTTTGACGGAAGAGATGCTAAATTATTTAATTCATTTGCCTCAAGGAAACCTTCTCCAATTGAAAGACCTTTTACTTCAAACGATTCCTCAACTGCAGAAAAACTTTTAATGAGTTTTGCAGCGCTTTGATAATCTTCTAAAGAAAAAGCTAACAAAGTTGGTCCGGTGAGCACTTCGCTCAATGAATCAAATTTAGTACCTTCTAATGCTCTCTTAGCTAAAGTATTTTTAATGATTTTAATAAAAACTGATTGATCTTTTGCATCTCTTCTAAAGCCAGTCAATTTAGGGACATCTGTTCCTCTGTAATCAACGGCAATAGCTGAAAATGCTTGATTAGCAATTTGTTTCAGCTCATCAACTTGTACTTTCTTTTCGTCTAAGTGTGACATAAATTAATTCCTCTTTAATTTGAGAAATAAAAAACCTTAGCTAAACCGAAGTTTGTGCTAAGAACCATCTGCGTAGGAAAATTAAGCTTATGAAAAATCATGAGCACCTACGGTCTTCGACAATTGCAACGGAATTGCAATAGCCCAAAATTCTTTTCAAATCAGTCATCTATTCAGGTCTTTAAAAGTTTAAAGAGGCCATATCAAGTTCAAGCCCTTTGCCCATTGTCGATGAAATTGAAACTTTAGAAATATACACTCCTTTCGCGGAGGGAGGTTTAGCTTTCTTAACATCTGCTAGGAAAGCGACTAAATTATCTTCTATTTGTTTCTCTGTATATCCAACCTGACCAATTCGGGTGTGGATTATACCTTGTTTATCTGATTTATACCTAATTTGTCCTGCTTTTGCGTTTTTTACTGCTCCAGCTACATCTTTTGTAACTGTTTCTGATTTTGGATTAGGCATTAAACCTTTGGGTCCAAGCACTTGTCCTAAAGGACTTACAACTCTCATTGTTTCTGGTGTCGCTATAACAACATCAAAATCTAGGTTCCCTTTCTTCATTTCATCTGCCAAATCTTCCATACCGACAGAATCAGCACCTGCGTCTTTAGCTGCTGAAGCCTCATCACCTTCAGCAAAAACAGCAACTTTATAAACTTTTCCATTTCCATGAGGAAGGTTTGAAGCTCCTCTGACTGCTTGATCTGTTTTGATAGGATCAATTCCTAAATTTACAGCAACATCTATTGCTTCAAGAAATTTTTTTGAACCTTCATCATTTAGAACTTTTACAGCAGCTTCTATTGAAAATTTTTCTTTTTCATTCGTCATATTTATTTAACCTCAATTCCCATACTTCTTGCGCTACCTTCTATGATTTTTACTGCTGCATCAATATCAGTAGCATTAAGATCCTTCATTTTTATACTAGCTATTTCTTCAAGTTGAGCTCTATTCACTTTTCCAACTTTTTCTGAATTGGGAGTTCCGCTCCCTTTACTTAAGCCGGCTGCTTTTTTTAACAAAATACTTGCCGGAGTTGTTTTGCAAATGAAATCAAAACTTCTGTCTTCATAAACAGTAATTACAACTGGTACTGGAAGATTCTTTTCTAAGTCATTTGTTTGAGAATTAAATGCATTACAGAAATCCATTAAATTAACTCCATGTTGACCTAAAGCAGGTCCTACAGGAGGGCTTGGAGATGCAGCACCAGCAGGTACTTGCAATTTGATGTATGTCATTATCTTTTTTTCTTTTTTAGCCATTAGCTTCTCTCAATTTGCGAAAAGTCTAACTCTACCGGAGTAGAACGGCCAAAAATCATAACCGCAACTTTTACTTTATTTTTCTCTTGATCTATCTCTTCAACGACTCCACTGAAATCATTAAAAGGTCCATCTATAACCCTTATCATTTCTCCGGGTTCATAAGTGGTTGTTTGAGCAGTTGGTTCAAATCCTTCTTCTTGTTGTTGAAGTATTCTGCTCGCTTCAGCTTCAGTTATAGGTTTTGGATTATTTTTAGTTCCACCTATAAAACCTAAAACTCTTGGAGTTTCCTTGACTAAGTGCCAGGTTTCATCATTCATTTCCATTTGAACCAGGACATAACCAGGGAAAAATTTCTTTTCTGTAATTTTTTCTTTGCCAGCTTTAACTTCAGTAATTGTTTGAGTAGGCACTTCTATTCCGCCAAAAAACTCATTAAGACCTTCTCGATCTATTCTTTCTATCAATTGCTCTTTAGCTTTATTTTCATAGCCAGAATAAGAATTTACTACATACCAAGATTTCGTCATGATTAACCTAAAATAGCTTTCATTAATAGTGAAAATAAAGAGTCAAGTCCCCATAAAATTAAAGACGCAACAATAACTGCAGCTGCAACTATAAAAGTAGTTTGAGTTGTTTCGGTTCTATTAGGCCAAACAACTTTTCTGATCTCTACTGAAGATTGAACTATCAAACTATATGCACTGCTTCCAAAGGATGTAAATCTAATAATAGTTAAAGCAACCATAATAATAAACAATACTGCTATAACTCTGTATAGGAGCCCTATGTAACTGTAAAAAGAATTACCCCATACAGCAGCTGTTAGCAAAGCTAATCCAATTAGCCATAGCAATTTGCTTTGCAGATTAAATGATTTTGAATCTTGTTGTGCCATAGATATATCCTTCAAACTCTGGCAGGCCAGGAGGGAATCGAACCCCCAACCTGCGGTTTTGGAGACCGCCGCTCTACCAATTGAGCTACTGGCCTACTCTACAATTTTTGAAACTACACCAGCTCCAACAGTTCTTCCGCCTTCACGGATTGCAAATTTCATACCATCTTCCATAGCCACTGGTGAAATTAGTTCAACTGTTACAGCAATATCATCTCCAGGCATAACCATCTCAACGCCATCTGGAAGAGTTACCTCTCCAGTTACATCTGTAGTTCTTACATAGAACTGAGGTCTATAGCCTTTAAAGAAAGGAGTGTGTCTTCCGCCTTCTTCTTTGCTTAATACGTATACTTGAGCTTCAAATTTAGTGTGAGGCTTGATGGATCCAGGTGCACAGAGTACCTGACCTCTTTCAACATCTTCTCTTTTAGTTCCTCTTAAAAGGACACCTACATTTTCTCCAGCTCTACCTTGATCTAAAAGCTTTCTAAACATTTCAACACCTGTACAGACTGTTTTTTCTGTATCTTTTATACCAACAATCTCCATTTCATCGTTAACATTTACCATACCTCTATCTATTCTTCCTGTAACAACAGTTCCTCTTCCTTGGATTGAAAAAATATCCTCAATAGGCATTAGGAATGGTTTGTCAGTTTCTCTTGTAGGTTCTGGAATGTAAGAGTCAATTGCTTCTACTAGCTTTTTAATCGATTCTGTACCATGCTCAGACTCTTCTCCTTCGAGCGCCTTTAATGCAGAACCAATTATTACTGGCGTATCTGCTCCTGGAAAATCATATTCAGTTAATAATTCCCTAATTTCTTCTTCTACAAGCATTATTAACTCTTCATCGTCAACTTGGTCAGCCTTATTTAAGTAAACAACTATATAAGGAACTCCTACTTGTCTAGCAAGAAGAATGTGCTCTCTAGTTTGAGGCATAGGTCCATCTGCACAGTTTACTACTAAAATAGCACCATCCATTTGAGCAGCACCAGTGATCATATTTTTAATATAATCTGCGTGCCCAGGACAATCTACGTGGGCATAGTGTCTTGCAGGAGAATCATATTCAACGTGAGAGGTAGCAATTGTAATTCCTCTTTCTCTTTCTTCCGGCGCATTATCAATTCCATCAAATGCAACTGCTTCACCAGAACCATATGCTTCAGCACAAACTTTAGTTAAAGCCGCTGTAAGCGTAGTTTTACCATGGTCAACGTGACCAATTGTTCCCACATTTAAATGTGGTTTATTTCTTTCAAATTTTTCCTTAGCCATTTAATCTTCCTCTTATATAAAACTAAACTAAAATTACAATTATGGAGCTCATAACCGGATTTGAACCGGTGACCTCTTCCTTACCAAGGAAGTGCTCTACCGACTGAGCTATATGAGCATTCCTAAGTTAAGAAAATTGAATATAAAGTTGTTAATAAGAACATCAACTCTAGACCCAAAACTCCGTTCGCGTTTATACTCAATTCTAGAGCTAAATGCAACTAATTATGATTACATTATGGTGGAGGGGGCAGGATTCGAACCTGCGAAGCCGAAGCGGCTGATTTACAGTCAGCTGGGTTTGACCGCTCCCCAACCCCTCCAATTAAGGTGGGTATTCTCTTGGTACACATGAAAGATGTCAATGAAAACAAATTAAAGAAAGAAATTATTTTTAATTATCTACCAAAATTTAAAGATTTTTCTTTAGATATTGAAATTTTTAATGAAATAAACTCTACAAATTCTTATTTATTAGAAAAGATTCAAGATGAAAACGTAATTTCTATCTGTCTAGCTGAAAAACAAAGTTCGGGTCGAGGCAGAAGCGGAAAAGTCTGGCAAAGCCCTGTAAGTAAGAATATTTATTTGTCTATGTCTTTTCTTTCAAGAATACCTTTGAATAAATTTGAAGGCTTTAGTCTATTCATTGCTTTAAATATTTCTAAAACAATTAAAAAACTCTATTCTTTTTCACCTCTCATTAAATGGCCTAATGATTTATTTCTTAATGATAAAAAATTTGGGGGTATTTTAATCGAAACTAAAAGCATTGATGGAAAGTTACTTATGGTGATTGGAATTGGTTTGAATGTGAGTATGAAAGAAAATAAATATATTGATCAAAAATGGACATCCATTCAGAAAGAAAATCCACTATTAGAGGTTGATCGAAATGAATTGATTGCAGGGATTATTAGCGAAATCATGAACAATCTTTCTTTGTTTGAGCGACATGGATTTAAATACTTTAAGGAAGATTATGAATCTTTACATATGCTTAAAAATCAGAAGGTTATTAGCTCTAATCATCCGGGAGAAAAATGTATAGCTTTAGATGTAAATGAGGATGGCTCTCTTAATCTTATAATCGAAAAGAAAAAAAATAGAGTGACTTCTGGAGAAGTATCTTTAAAGATACAAAAATAAATATATAATCAACTTTTCGTTGCTGGCGTAGCTCAGTTGGTAGAGCTCCTGATTTGTAATCAGGCGGTCGTTGGTTCAAATCCAATCGCCAGCTCCATTTGTTTATGAAGCCTTTAATCTTTCTTTCAGAAATCATATTTGCCGGACTTGTTTTAATTTATTTATATTTTCAAAAAATATTAATCCATATAATTTGTATTTACAGAGACTCGAAATCCCCTTTCAAAAATGATCCTGATTTTTTAGAAATTAATAACGTCACTGTAACTAAAAATTACGTAACAATTAGTGGTTACAAGCATTTAGTTAGTCAGTGTGGGAATAAAAATGCAGAAGAAAAAAATACTATCATTATGATGGGAGGCATCCCTTCTAACCCGAGTGAATCTTTATATTGGATGGCAGCTGAACTCTGCTCTAAAGATAGCAATCTGTTGATATATATTGTTCATCTACCATTTTATGAAAGTTATTCAAAAATAAATTTAGATAAAGATCAGACCTATGCAAAACATGATGCTAATGTTCTGCCTTTTAATAGAAAAATAGATATGAGAAAAGTAAGAGTTGACTCAAAATTTAGTCATGCAAATCAAGCTGTATCTACTTATAAAATAATAAAAAAACTTGGAATTAATAAAGCTAATTTCGTAGGCCATGATAGAGGCGTGGTAGTTTTTGAAAACTTATTGCTCAATCATCCAGAAATTTTTATAAGCTTTTCTAGGGGAGCGCAGATATGGGATTATTTTGAGAGCGAATGGTTAGCTCTGGCCCCAAAAATTTGTGTAGGGCCACCTCATGGTTTTTTTATTGCACCCTTTCAGTTAAAATTTTTATTCTCGATTATTACTTTTTTTAAATTGCCTTTTGGCATTACAGAAATTCAACAAAACTTAAAAAATGCTATCAGAGGATCAGAAGCTTATGACAGGATTACTCATTTAATTTTTAAAGCCAATAATCCGTCAAAAGATTTTTTATTAAAGTTTAGGCAAACTATGCTTCAAACAAATTCTCTAACAGAGGTAAAAAATAGAGCTTATTTAAAGAAAGTAGATATTAAAATAATGCAGTTTCAAGGAGAAGATGAGTTTAAATATGGTAAAAATGGAAAACTAATTTCTGATCAACCTTATTTTGGCATTTATAATCTTTTTAAAAATGAAGTTGAGGATCTTTATCCTGGTTGCATAGGACAAGAAAAAGTTAAAAAGCGTGAGAATTTATTAGAAGAAAAGAAGCATTATAAAAAATTGAAGCTACTTCCGAATTCAAAAATGCATACTTTTGCCTTGATACCCAAATCTGCTCATTTCAATGTAATAGAAAATCCCAAAGGATGCGCAAATGCAGTGTATGATTTTATCAAAAGTTGATTTAAAAATTTATGACTAATCCGATTAAAAAATGGCATGAAATAGTAAAATCAGGTAACACTGATTTACTTTCAGATATTCTTGACAAAAACTGTATTTTTTATTCACCTGTGGTTTTCTCCCCTCAGAAAGGGAAAAAGATAACACAAAAATATTTAACTGCTGCTGCGTTAGTTTTTGGGGTAGATTCTTTTTCCTATACTAAAGAACTTATTCTCGAACAAAATGCTTGTCTTGAATTTGAACTAGAAATTAATGATATAAAAATCAATGGAGTCGATCTTATCTCTTGGAATAAAGAAAATAAAATAATAGAGTTTAGAGTTTTTATTAGGCCGCTTAAAGGAGTGCAGATTATTCATGAATTTATGGGTGGCACTCTAGAAAAAATATCCTAAGTCTTAAAAACTTACCTTTTCCATTCTTCTATTATTTCAGCATCTTCTACATCATGATTCTTTTTATTTTTTTTTTGTTTTTTGGATCTAGAAATCTTCCAGACTAATGCTCCAAAAAGGTAAGGCCAGAAAAACAATAATAAGGAGAAGATAAAATTCCATTCCCAGACTAAGGTTGCTCCAATAATTCCTAAAATAGGCCCAAGGATGGGTGTGAAAGTTATAAATAATGAAACAATAAACAATAATCCTTCTAAAAAGGTATTCTCAATCATTAGTATAAATGTGAGTGCATCTGCAACAGCAGAAATTTGAAATATAGAAATAGATAGATAAAATATTCCCGCTAAAAGCAAAAAATATTTGACTGACCTCAATCTATCTCCAATTTAACGTCAGAAATGATAACGCCGTTTTGATCTGCGTATACCCATTGGCCAGAAGAAATCTGAATATCCCCTATTCTAATATCTTCATTAAAACTGCCTCTATCTAACTTTTCACTTTTTTTTGGAACAGCTCCTAAAGCAAAAATTCCTAAATCTATTTCAGAAAGAATTTCTATATCTCTAACGCATCCATTAATAATAACTCCAGACCATTCATTTTTTTGAGCTTCTCCAGCAATCATATCTCCCAACAAAGCGACTTTAAAACTAGCTTGGCCATCGACTATGAGAACTTTATTTGAACCTGGTTGAGCAAGTATTTTTTTAACTTGAGAATTATCTTCTGGGCAGATTACAGTGACGATTTCCCCATGAAACGAATGCTTGAATCCAAAACTTTTAAATTGTATGTTTAAAAACTTTAACTGAGGATATTTATCGCTTATATCCGGCGTGCTTATTTTCATGTGCTTTTATATTATTTACAAACAAACAACCTTAAAGTTGGTTAATACTTCATAATCTAAGAAATTATACTCTTAAAAAATGGGAAAAAAAGATTTAGTCGATGGAACTGTATACCTAAACAACTCTGGAAAAGGGTTTTTGAGGGCCTCTGGTGATAAGTCATACAGTCTGCCCAAGCGGGAAATGTTTAAAGTTTTTCCTGGGGATAAAGTTAAATGTATTATTAAGGCAAGTGATAGAGCGAAAATCATAGAAGTAACCGAAAGAAATACTAAAGAAGTAAAAGGTATATTAGATTTTCAGAAAAAGAAATATTGTCTAAATTCAGTAGATGGTTCATATCACCTTAATATAATTATCGACTCAAAAGCTTCTAAATCAAAAAAGGTCGGCGATATCTATAATGCAAAAATCATCAAACAGCCTTCTTTAAAATTTAAACCAACTGCTAGGTTAATTGATACAAAAAGCTTCGAAAATCCGTTTGAAGAAGCCTCGGAAATGGCCTTAAGCGGTTCTGATATTCCTGTAGATTGGCCTAAAGATGTTATAAGTCAGACAAATAGACTAGATTCTTCATTCCTAGATTCCAATAAGTCTTTAAGAAGAGATCTTAGAAATCTTAGCTTTGTAACCATTGATGGTAGAACAGCTAAAGACTTTGATGACGCCATATTCGCCTCTGAAAATAAAAATGATTTTAAATTGATAGTTGCTATCGCTGACGTAGCAGAGTTTGTTAAGTTTAACTCTCCTTTAGATTTGGAAGCAAAAAACAGAGCTACCTCTGTTTATTTCAATCATAAAGTAATTCCAATGCTGCCTGAAAAACTATCTAACGATTTATGCTCATTGCGTCCGAATGAAGACAGACTGACTATGTCTTGCGAAATTACTCTTGATAAAGAAGGTGTTATAAAAAATTATGAAATATTTAATTCCATTATCCGATCCCAAGCCAGACTTACATATGAAAAAATTGGAAAACAATTTGAACTCGACAAGCCTTCTTTGAGTTCAGAAGTAAACGACAGTATTACTGCCTTAGAAAAAATCTATCGCTTACTTCATGAAAAAAGAAAAAAGAGACTTGCTATCGATTTTGATCTTCCTGAATATAATCCTATATCTGATAAAAATAATCGCATTAAAAAGTTTGGCTTAACTGAAAGAAATCATGCCCATCAATTAGTTGAGGAATGTATGATTCTTGCTAATGTTTGCGCTGCCGAACTTCTTCATAAAGCTAAAATTCCCTCATTGTTTAGATCTCATGAAAAACCAGATCCATTAAAAATTTCTAATCTGAAAGATTTTTTAACAAGTCGTCAAATAACTAACAATATGAATTCTCCTAAAGTAAGAGAGAACATAGTTAGCTGGTTAAAAGCAGCAGAAAATAAAAAAAATAAAGAAATTATCAATATACAGATTTTAAGAAGTATGTCTCTTGCACGATACGATGCTCTAGAAACATCGCATTTTGCTTTGTCCTTGGATAAATATACTCACTTTACATCTCCCATTAGAAGGTACGCCGATTTAGTTGTCCATAGAGGTCTTAAAGAGTTAATCAAACAAAATTTAAATACATCTAAAAGCAGTAAGAAGTTTAGTAAAAGTAATGAATTCTTCTATTCTAGAGATTTAGTTAATGAAATTGCTGAAGAAGTATCAGAAAAAGATCGAAGAGCTGAAAAATCTTGTCGAAAAGCAGAAAAATTTCTTAGATGTAAATGTGCGGAAAACTATATAGGAAAAGAATTCAATGGTGTTATGGTTTCTGCCTTTGAGTTTGGTATATTTGTAAGATTAGAAAATCTAAATATTGAAGGTTTTATTCACGTTAGTAAATTGAGCAAAAAAGACTTTTTTAATTTTGAAGAATCCACTATGTCTATGAAATCTGCAAGATCTAAAAGATCTATTTCCATAGGAGATAATTTAATAGTGAAAATTCAATCAGTTGAATCATACAAAGGAAGAGTTAATCTTATAATGACCTAATCCATGAACAGAAGTCTAAAAACTAGAGATATTAATTTTATAAAAACTATATTAGAGAATGATCCTGATAAGATAGAAAGTATCTCTTTGGCTGATAAAAAACAAGAAAAAAAAATTTCTCAGATAATTGCTTTAGCTACAAAAAATAACGTTAAAATTATTTTTAATAATGCTTTAAGAATAGAAGCTTTATATTTTCCAAAAGAAATAGAAGACATAAATTGTTTAGAAAAGATTTTAGTAGATAAAAAAAATCCTTTTATTCTAATATTAGACCACGTAACAGATCCTCAGAATTTAGGTTCTATTTTAAGAACTTCATTAGGAGCTAATGTAGATGCGGTGATCGTCCCAAAAAAAAGAGCTTGTCACCTCGCGACTTCTGTTAGAGAAGTATCAAAAGGCGCTTCAGAATTATTACCCCTTGTAGTGGTAAGTAATCTTAGAAATACCGTAAAATACTTAAAGGAAAACTTTGTTCAGGTCATTGCTTGTTCAGAAAAAGCAAATAACAATTATTATGATGCAGATTTAACTGGTTCTATGGCTTTTATTTTTGGATCAGAAGATAAAGGAATTCAACCATTGTTAGAAAAAGAAGCTGACGAAATGATTAAGATTCCTATAGATAGTAAGCTAGAAAGCCTTAACGTCTCCAATGCTACTTCTGTTATTCTATTCGAAGCTAAAAAACAAAGAATGGTCATTTAGAAATTATGTTAGTCCAAAGAACCTTAACAAATCCCATCAAAGCTACAGGTGTTGGGCTTCACTCTGGAAGACAGATTAAGTTAAATTTATTCCCCGCTGAAGAAGACACAGGAATAATTTTCAGAAGAATAGATTTAGATCCCCAAATTGAAATCAAAGCCATAGTAAATAACGTTGGCGCAACTACACTTGCAACTACTTTAGTAGATGGAGAAATACAAATAGCTACTATTGAACATCTAATGTCTGCTTTTGCTGGATTGGGCATAGATAATGTAGTGGTTGAGGTGGACGATATGGAAGTTCCAATTATGGATGGGAGCGCTAGTCCCTTTGTATTTTTAATTCAATCAGCAGGTATTAAGCAACAATCTAAGCCGAAAAAATTTATCAAAATAAAAGAAGAGATAAAGGTCGAAACTCCCAATGGTGCATATGCAAAATTAGCTCCATACAATGGTTTCAAAGTTACATATGCTCTTGAATATGAAAATGAAAAACATAAAAAATACAACAACACTTCTACAGTAGATTTTAACTCAACTACTTTTTTGAAAGAAATTTCTCGAGCTAGAACTTTTGGCTTCATGAGCGAAGTTAATTACCTTAAAGAAAATAATTTAGCCTTAGGGGGCAGTGAAAGAAATGCTGTTGTAATAGGCGATGAAGAAATATTAAATGAGGATGGCCTAAGATCAAGCGAGGAGCTTGTGAAGCATAAAATTTTAGATGTAATCGGAGACCTATACTTGCTTCAATATAATATTGTTGCAGAGTTTGAAGGCTATAAATCTGGCCATACTTTGAACAATCTTCTCTTGAAAAGATTATTAGAGGTTCCAGATGCTTGGGAAGTCATTTCTTCGGATGGTGATTCGCCAGAAATAAGATACATCGAGCCTATAATAGATCCTAGTTCAGGTTAAAGAATAACACTCTCATATGTCATTCTTGAATTTCATATTCGGCAACAAAGATAAAAAGGCATTGAAGAATGCTAATAATCTTCTTGTCGCAGTTAACAATTTGGAAGCTTTGTTTGAGTCTCTCTCAGATGAAGAGCTAAAGAACAAAACCAAAGAATTTAAATCTAGGCTTAATGAAGGTGAAGAGTTAATAAACTTATTACCAGAAGCCTATGCAGCTGTTAGAGAATCTAGCAGAAGAACTATCAAACTAAGACATTATGATTGCCAAGTATTAGGTGGAGTAATCTTAAATGAAGGAAAGATTGCAGAAATGGCTACTGGTGAAGGCAAGACTTTAGTAGCAACCCTTCCCTGCTATCTTAGGGCCTTAACTGAAAAAAGCTCCTTGGTAATCACTGCAAATGAATATCTTGCAGAAAGAGATGCAAAGTGGATGCAGCCTATATATGAATTCCTCGGGATGAAAGTTGGCTTTGTCTTATCAAGTTTAGATCCACTAAGTCGAAAAGAGGCTTACTCTAAAGATGTTGTCTATGTCACTAATAACGAAATTGGTTTTGATTACTTAAGAGATAATATGGTTCTTCGAAAAGAAGATAGAACGATGCGTGACCCCTATTTCGCCGTGGTTGATGAAGTCGATTCTATTTTGATAGATGAGGCTAGAACACCTTTAATTATTAGTGGTGTTGCAGAAGATAATTCTAATTTATATAGAAAGTTAAAATCTATTGCTCCAAAACTCAGCGAAGAGCTTTTAGATCCAGATTCAGGAGAAGTTGAAAAACCTGGAGACTATGTCATTGACTTAGCTTCTAGGTCAATTGAATTAACCAATCTTGGACACGAAAAAGTAGAAAATGCTTTTAGAGAGCAAGATCTAATTTCTGAAAAAGATACGTTATATGCTACAGAAAACTTGAAGCTTTTAGATATGCTGCTTTCAATTCTCCGAGCAAATTTATTGTTTCAAAAAGATACCGACTACCTCGTTAATGAAAGAAAAATTGTTCTTGTAGATACAAATACTGGAAGAGCAATGCCTGGAAGAAGGCTATCGGGTGGAGTACATCAAGCCTTAGAAATGAAAGAAGGATTAGACATTCAAGTTGAAAGCCAAACCTTAGCATCTACTACTTTTCAAAACTTTTTTAGAATGTTTGAAGTCTTATCTGGCATGACAGGAACTGCAAAAACAGAAGCTGAAGAATTTGAAGAAATCTATGCATTAGATACAGTCTCCGTTCCTACTAATCTCCCAATGGCTAGAAAAGATGGCGAAGATAAAATCTATCTTTCAATTGACGAAAAATATGATGCCGTTGTTCAGAATATTCAAGATTTTCACTCAAAAGGTAATCCAATTTTAGTAGGAACCATTTCGGTCGAAGCCTCGGAACTAATTTCTAAAAAATTAAAAGAAAAAAGCATTGAACATCGAGTCCTGAATGCAAGGCAAAATGAACAAGAAGCTGAAATTATTGCCCAAGCAGGCAGAAAAGGATCTGTAACCATCGCAACTAATATGGCAGGAAGAGGAACAGATATAGTTTTAGGAGGTCTCCCTGAATCGCAAGAAAATAAAGAAAAAGTAATATCACTTGGAGGACTTCATGTAATAGGCACAGAAAGACATGAATCAAGACGAATAGACAATCAACTAAGAGGAAGATGTGCTAGGCAAGGAGATCCTGGGTCGACTCAATTTTTTGTCTCTTTAGAAGACCCTCTAATGCAAATATTTGCACCAGATAGAATGAAAAATTTAATGAAGTCTATAGGTGGAATGCAGCCCGGAGAAGCCATAGAACATAGAATGCTCACAAATGCTCTTGAAAGAGCTCAAAGAAGAGTTGAAGGAAGAAATTTTGACGTTAGAAAAAGAATTTTAGAGTTCGATGATGTTCTAAATGAGCAAAGACAAGTAATTTATGAACAAAGAAAAGAAATTCTCTTTGATGAAAGCATAACTGACCTGGTAAGAACTATGAGGGCAGATGTCTTGTCAAAACAATTTAATAAATACATACCTGAAAATGAAATAGAAGCTAATTGGGAAATAGAAGAGCTTAATAAAGTTTTATCAAATGAATTTGATTTAGAAGTAAATATTAAAAATATTTTAGAAAAATTTGATTTAGATTTACCCAAATCAATTGATGACATCATAGAAAATGCAGAAAGATCATATTCGTTAAAAATACAAAGCAATGAGGAAATTTATAAAGAAGCGGAAAAACAAATAGTATTACAGGTTATTGATCAGTCTTGGAAAAATCATATTAATGCTTTAGAACATCTCAGACAAAATATAGGCTTTAGAAGTTACGCTGGAAAAGATCCTAGGCTTGAATACAAAAGAGAATCCTTTGAAATGTTTCAAGATTTTTTAGAGAGAATTAAAGAAGATTCAATTAGGTATCTCTCAAAAGTAAGAGTTACAGCTGATGAAAGTTCTAAAGTATCTAGTCTTTCTTCAAAGAATATTGTAACCAATCACCCCGATGCCCCTTCAGCTTTTGAAATGGAAGAAAAGAAAGAGAGTCCTAGAAATAAAGCGTCTAATCAAAATGTTGAAGGAAATAGAAAATTGAGAAGAATGCAAGCTAAAGCAAATAGGAAAAAAAGATAATGATTAATGAAATTAGTATTGGTTGCTCATCAACAAATTCAAAATATGGAAAACGTTTGGATACTGTTATCGTCGAGCTAAATTCTAAAGCAAAAATATCAGGACTTTTTACTTCTAACAAGTTTAAATCAGCTCCAGTTCAGATTTGTTTAGATCACTTTAAAGGCAAAATGAGTGGGAAAAAATTGCTCATCGTAAATGCAGGCAATGCTAATGCCGCAACGGGTAAAAAAGGGATTTTAGATGCTAAAAAATTAGTTAAAAGTATCTCTGATTTATCTGGTGTGTCTTCAAATCAGATTCTGCCATTTTCTACAGGAGTTGTAGGAGAGCTTTTGGATATGAAGTCATTAATACCAGCCTTTGAGGACTGCCTTAAAAATTTGAATAAGCATTCTTGGTCTGATTTTGCATCGGCTATTATGACTACTGACACAAAAATTAAATTAGTTCGTATTTCAAAAAAAATTGGCGCTAAAAAATATCATATTATCGGTGTAGCTAAAGGAGTTGGTATGATTGAGCCCAATATGGCTACTACACTGAGTTATATTTTTACTGACCTAAATTTATCTCAGAGTTCATTAAATAAGTTACACAAAAAAATATGTGATAGAACTTTTAATGCTATTTCCATTGATGGAGATCAATCACCAAGTGACTCTAGTATTTTAGTATCTACAGGTACTAGTGAAATAAATAGCAAAAATAATCTAAAAAAAATTGAAGAAGATCTTTTTTCTGTTTTTAATGAATTATCAGAAAAACTTGTTTTAGATGGTGAAGGCTCAACAAAATTATTGAGAATTAAAGTAAAAGGACTTTCGTCAGAGAGCGACTGCAAAAGAGTAGCATTAAAAATTGCCAATTCGCCATTGGTAAAAACTGCAGCTTTCGGAGAAGACCCAAATTGGGGAAGAATAATTGCTGCTGCCGGAAATACCAATATAAAGGAATTTGATATAAATAAATTATCGCTGAAAATTGGAAATTATCCTGTTCTAGTGCGCGGCAACTTATCAAAAAAATACAAAGAGTCTTATGGCAAAAGAGAATTTAAAAAAAGGAAAATAAATTTAGAAATTTCTTTAGGAGCTTCAAAGAATTTCTTTACAGTAATTGGCTCTGATTTAACTCCTGAATATATTTCAATCAATAGTGATTACAGAAGTTAATTTAATTGGCCTGACTCCTCTTAAACCATCAAATAATTTTTTTAAAGAATTAGAAGATTTTTTTAAAGAACCAAAAAAAGCTTTGATTGTTAGAGTTTTGGATAGTCATTTTTCAAAAAATTTTAAAGAAAAAATTATTTCAGTTTCTCAAGAAAACGAATCTATAGTTATTTTTAATTCTAGAAATATTTTAAATAAAAGCTCAAATATACATCTAACATCTAAGGATTTAATGCTCTGCAAAGATCGTCCAAATAAAAATTTCATTTTAGGAGCTTCATGCCACAACATTAATGAAATAAAAAAAGCGAATTTACTTGAATGCGATTACGTTTTAATTTCTCCGGTAATGACTAATAAATATCAAAATAAAAAATTGGGCTGGAAGGGATTCAAAAAAATGGCAGAGGCTTTTAATGGTCCAAGTTATGCATTAGGTGGCATGCAAGTTTCTGATATCGACATGGCTATCAAACACAAAGGTCAAGGAATTGCCGGAATAAGTTGTTTTTTTAGAGATTAAAAATTATCTGAAGAATCGATATCGACAGGGTCAGAAATCTTATTGGCTTCTGTTAACCAATCAGCTAGATCTAGAGATTTACAACGAGCTGAGCAAAAAGGTTGGAATTTTTCATAATTTTCAGAAGTTAAAGTCTTTTTACAGTTCAAACATTTCATTGTTTGGCATAAATTAAATAACTACTGTGCAAAGCTCTAATTTTTTCTTCTAAATCGCCCAAGGAACCTTCGTTAGTAATTAGATCATCTGCTATTTTTATTTTATCCTCTCTGCTCATCTGAGAATTAATTATTTTTTTTACTTGATCTGAGGTAACTTTATCTCTTTTTGTAGTTCTTGTAATTTGCTCCTCTTCAGAAACATCTATCAGTAAAGTTCTGTGACAAAGCTGAAATTGTCCTGTTTCAAATAACAAAGGAGAGACTAAAACTTTATATGAAGATTTAGATTCTTCTAGCTCGCTTTTGATGATTTCTAATATTTGTGGATGTAATAATTTTTCCAGCCAATCTTTTTCACTACTGTCTTCAAAAATTATTTTTCTCAACCTTGCTCTATTTAGATTTCCATCTTCTAATAAAATGTCTTCACCGAACTTCTCTTTAATTTTTGTTAATGAAGGGGAGCCTTTCAATACAGCTTTTCTTGATGCTAAGTCTGCATCAACTATATCTATATCTAATTTAGAAAAAATGTCTGTGACTGCTGTTTTGCCAGATCCAATTCCACCAGTAACACCCACAATAAACATATATTAATAATAGCAAAAACGAGTTGTAACTATCAGGCTTAAATAAAAAAATTAAAGGACCAACTATTTATTGATCCTTTAAAGATTATGATTGAAGATCAAATCTGTCTAGGTTCATGACTTTATTCCATGCCGAAATAAAGTCAGATAGAAATTTTTCTTTAGCATCACTACTTGCATAAACTTCGGCTAAAGCTCTCAACTGAGAATTAGATCCAAATACAAGATCTGCTCTTGTAGCCGTTCTTTTTTTCTCGCCTGAAACTCTATCAATAGCTTCATAAGAATTACCTGTGCCATTTGGTTTCCAAGAGACTGACATATCTAATAATGTTTCAAAATAGTCATTTGTTAGTTCATCTTTATTTTCAGTAAAAATCCCATAACCGCTTGAACTAATCCCTAGGGATCTCATTCCGCCTAAAAGAACTGTCATTTCTGGAGCTGTTAACCCTAGAAGTTGTGCTTTATCTAAAAGCATTTCCTCAGGAGTAATATTTATTCCAGATCTATGGAAATTTCTAAACCCATCTGAAGCTGGTTCTAGAACTGCAAAAGATTCAACATCAGTTTGCTCTTGAGTCGCGTCTCCTCTTCCCGGATTGAATTCAACATTTTTACCCGAAGCTTTTTCAATAGCAACGTTTCCAGCCAATACAATTATGTCAGCTACAGAAGCATCTGTTTCTTTAGCTATCATTTCATAAACATCTAAAACTCTTAGCAATTGATCAGGATTGTTTGCTTCCCAATCTTTTTGAGGAGCAAGACGGATGCGAGAACCATTGGCCCCTCCTCTCATATCAGAGCCTCTATATGTCGATGCACTCGCCCAAGCTGTCTCAACCATTTCTTGTATAGATAAATTAGATTCTAGAATTTTTGCTTTAACAGCATCCACGTTATAATTTGTATTTCCCTCGGGAACTGGATCTTGCCAAATTAATTCTTCTTCAGGAACTTCTGGTCCTGTATATCTTGTTTTAGGACCCATATCTCTATGAAGCAATTTAAACCACGCTCTAGCAAAAGCGTCCGCTAGTTGTTCTGGATTCTCATGGAATCTTTTAGAAATTTCTTTATAACTTGGATCTTCTTTTAATGCCATGTCTGCAGTAGTCATCATTGTTGGAACTTTAACAGAGGCGTCTTGAGCATCTGGAGCCTTATCTTCTTCTTTTTGCCCAACTGCATGCCAAATGTGAGCGCCAGCAGGACTTTTTGTAAGCTCCCAATCATAGCCAAATAAAAGATCAAAATATCCGTTGTCCCATTGTGTAGGATTAGCAGTCCAAGCTCCCTCAATACCACTAGTAATAGTTTCGCTACCAACCCCTGAACGGAAGTCACTAGTCCAACCAAATCCCATTTCTTCCAATTGGGATCCTTCTGGTTCTGTTCCCACGTGATCTTCGGGACCAGCCCCATGAGCTTTTCCAAAAGTGTGACCTCCAGCCACTAAAGCTACTGTTTCTTCATCGTTCATAGCCATTCGGCCAAATGTTTCTCGAATATCATGCGCACTAGCTAATGGATCAGGATTTCCATCAGGACCTTGAGGGTTAACGTAGATAAGACCCATTTGGACTGCTCCCAAAGGATTTGCTAAGTCTCTTTCGCCTGAATATCTTTCATTTGTAAGCCACTCTTTTTCGGCTCCCCAATCTATATCTTCTTCTGGAGCCCATATATCCGGCCTTCCGCCACTAAAGCCGAAAGTTTTTCCACCCATAGATTCTATAGCGACATTACCAGCTAAAATTAATAAATCTGCCCAACTAATCTGTTTTCCGTATTTTTGTTTAATCGGCCAAAGCAATCTTCTGGCTTTATCAAGATTTCCATTATCAGGCCAACTATTTAAAGGAGCAAAACGTTGTGCACCTGTTCCTCCACCACCTCTTCCATCTGTGCTTCTGTATGTTCCTGCAGCATGCCAAGTCATTCTGATAAAGAATGGACCATAGTGACCATAGTCTGCTGGCCACCAATCTTGAGAGTCAGTCATCAAGTCATTAAGATCTTTTTTTAGAGCATCATAATCAATATTTTCGAATTCTTTTTTATAGTTAAAGTTAGGGTCCATAGGATCGGATTTCTGATCATGTTGATGAAGAATTCCAAGATTTAGTTGATTAGGCCACCAATCTTTGTTTGTTGTACCGCTAGAATTGTTGGTGGTGATAGATCCATGCATTACAGGACATTTTCCTTCGCTTTCGTTGCTCATATTTTTAACCCCTAAAGTTAATAAAAGTAATTTCTTAAAATTTAAACAGAATTACTTCTATAAATAAAGCTCTAAAAAAGGGCAGATAGGCAATTGATATAAGTATTAAAAAAATAATTATATGCTGTTAAATTTTAACTTTATTCACTATCCATTTCTGTCCAAACCTCATCTAGTATATTGCTTGAGCTCACTGCGTTTGGCCAGCCAGCATAATGTGCTAAATGAAAAATAATCTCTTCAATTTTATCTCTGCTTATTCCGAGGTTTCTAGCTCCTCTAAAGTGCAGTCTGAGTTCATTTTCTCTATTCAAAGCTATTAACCCAGCAAGTGTAATCATGCTTCTTTCTTCAATTTCTAGCCCAGGCCTCGTCCAAACCTTACCAAAGAGCATTTCTATTGTGTGTGATCTTAGATCATCAGATATTGCTGATCCTGCATGAGAGAGAAAATTTAATTTACCTACAATTTCCATACCTTTTTTCAAATCTTTTTCGTTGCTTTCATATGACATTTACTTCTCCATTTCTTGTTTTTAATAAACTATAGATTTCAGTCTATAACAATTTTTTGAAGATTTATTACAAGAAAATAAATTTAAAAGTGTTTTAAATATAGTCTTTGGTAAACTTGCGTTTTTTTATGACTTAAAATGCTTACTTTTACCAATCTAACTCTTCGCAGAAGCTCAAAAATTTTATTTGAAGATGTCTCTTTCACAATTCACAAAGATCAAAAAGTTGGTTTAATAGGAGCTAATGGAGCAGGAAAAACAAGTCTATTTAAATTAATTTTAAATGAATTAGAGTCGGATCAGGGTAGAGTAGAAAAACCAGATAATTTAAGAATTTCTCACCTAGCACAAGAAGTTCCAGGAACAGATGAAATTGCTATTGATTATGTTTTAGGCGGAGATATTGAGTTAGAAAAAATACAACTTCTAATAAAAAATGCTGAATCTAAAAAAGAATTTGAGAAAGTAGGTAATCTGTATTCAGAATTTGATGCTATGGATGGATATACATCTAAAGCAAGAGCTGAACAATTAATGGTTGGTTTAGGCTTCAAAGAAAATGAATTTAATAAATCTCTTAAAGATTTTTCTGGTGGTTGGCGAGTTCGTCTTAATTTAGCCAGAACATTGATGAAACCTTCTGATATTTTACTGTTAGATGAACCTACCAATCACTTAGATTTAGATGCAATTTTATGGCTTTCAAATTGGATTAAATCTTATCAAGGAGCAATCCTCTTAATTTCCCATGACCGAGAATTTTTAGACGATTGCGTAAATAACATCGCTTATTTGTATGCAAAATCTATAGACTTATTTACTGGAAATTATTCTGCTTTTGAAATTCGCAAGGCTGCTAGGCTAGCCGAACAAGAAGCTAATTATAACAAGCAGCAAAGAGAAATTGCTCATATGCAAAATTTTGTTAGACGATTTAAGGCTAAGGCTACTAAAGCCAAACAGGCACAGAGTCGAGTAAAAGCATTAGAAAGAATGGAAATAATTGCTCAAGCACATGTTGATTCTCCTTTTAGCTTTTCTATCAAGTCAAATGAAAAAATTTCAAATCCATTATTAGTCATTGAAGATGCCAGTTTAGGATATGAATCCATCATCCTAAAAAATATTAATTTTAAACTACAACCTGGAGATCGATTTGGTTTATTGGGTCACAACGGTGCTGGAAAATCTACATTAATTAAGAGTTTAATGGGTGAGCTAAAATTGATTGAAGGCGAAAAGAAATCAGGAACTCATTTAAAAATAGGTTATTTCTCTCAACATCAAGTGGATGACCTAGACATTAATCTTTCTGCTTTTGAGCATATAAAAAAATTAGATATTTCTAAATCAGAAACTGAGATTAGATCTTTCTTGGGTGGCTTTGATTTTAAAAATGACAAGGTAGAACAATCCATAAATATTTTTTCTGGTGGTGAAAAAGCAAGATTAGCGCTTGCTAAAATAGCTTATTTAAAACCAAATCTTTTATTATTAGATGAGCCTACTAATCACCTGGATATAGATATGCGCCATGCTTTGACTATTGCCCTTCAATCTTTTGAAGGTGCGATATTATTAATTTCACATGATCGTCATTTACTTGCTAATAGTGTTGATAGTTTTTATCTGCTCCATGAAGGAGAATTAAATGAGTTTCAAGGTGATTTAGAGGACTATAGAAATCAAGTTTTAAAAATAGGTAATGAAAAAAAATCTAAAAAAGTTGCTCCTAAATCTGGACCAGAAAAAGAGATTTCTAAGTCGTTAAGGTTAGATTTACAACAAAATGAAAAAAGATCTAAAAGATTGATAAAAAAATTAACTGAAACTGAGGAATTACTCAATTTACCAGATGCATTTAATAGCCAAGAAAATGATTTTCATGATTTATTGAGATCTCAAGTTGAATTAAAGGCGGAAATTCAAAAAACAGAAGATGAATGGCTAGAACTTACAGATAAATTGGAAGGCAGTTAATCATGGTGGAGCTACGCGGGATCGAACCGCGGACCTCCTGAATGCAAATC
>CETY01110473.1_pt1 | contig 31754 bp, 29 predicted proteins | sample 361551 | NCBI WGS metagenome assembly CETY01 (sample SAMEA2623135, study PRJEB7988) | marine metagenome | biome: marine biome (ENVO:00000447); feature: deep chlorophyll maximum layer (ENVO:xxxxxxxx); material: "saline water (ENVO:00002010), including plankton (ENVO:xxxxxxxx)" | depth 45 m | reverse complement strand
GGTTCAGGTTCGGGCTGAGGCTCTGGTGCTTCTACACTGGGTATTGCCTCGAAAAAGTCTGCTTTATAATCAAAAGCTATGTAATAGGCTCTAAATTGTTGTGATAAATTTTGTTTAAAATAATTGATTTGATCATGAAGAGCATCTTGACTGGAAGAAATTCTTGGATCAATAAGAACACCATGTATTTCTGCTATACTTTCAGGTTCTGTCCAAGGAGGCATTAATTCAGTAGTTAATGATTGGGCAATCCTATATCCTTTAAAAACTTTAGGATTAAGTCCAGTGGTGGTTTGTTGTATAAGTAAAGAAAAAAAATCGATTTGGTCTTGGTGAAAATTATACCCCCATTCCCAAAAACGTAATGAAGATTTAGAATCTTCAAGTACATGTTCGTGTGGCATCCTATAATTTTTATTTATATTTTGTTTAAACGAAAAATTATACTATAAAATATATTTATTAAAATGAGAATTTTAGAAAAACTAAAAAAATTTATTAACAAATACAACATACATGTTTTTAATCTAATGAATGGAATTGAAACAACCATTTTTGTAAATGAAAATATGAAATTAATTTTACCAGTAATAAACAAAAATTTTATATTGTTAATAGTTGGTGAAAATTGTTTTATTATTTCAAGATTATGTGCTATTCGTTGGGAATATTTAAAAGTTTTACTAATAAAGCATTGTAATAGCTTAGAAAATATAAATGGATGTTTTATTGTAAATCTTACAAATATGGTAATAGATTCTGGATTATTGCCAAATATCAATTATAAATATTTTACAAGAAATCTAATGACATTTCTACATGAGAATAACGGTAATAATGTATATATAGGAAAAATTGAACTAATTGAATGGAGAAAATTTTTAGAATTATTAATACCTCCAAAAATTTATTGGAAACAATTATATGGATTTGGTATCGAAGAAACAGTGAATACAAATAATAATGAAGATAATTTGTTACCAACTGATTTTAATACATGATTTATTTATTTATTAAATAAAATCTTATATTAACATAGGATGGTAGACTTTAATGTAACTTACTATGACTGGAAAAATAATGGTAAATCAATTAATTCATTGTTTAGTGAAAAAAATATAATAAGTAAGTTTGATACAGTATCTCAATTAAAAAAGAAACTATGTGTATATGTTGGAGAAGATGTTTTAAAAAAGTTAATTTCTTTGAATGATTTATATTTATGGGTTGATGATAATTGTAGCCCATTTATTAAAAATGGAAAGAAAGACGTTTTTTCAGATACTAAGAATGATGATTATTTACTATATAAATTTACTGAAAAAGAGAAAGGATTTAAATTTACAACAATATTTGAACTCAAAAATAGGTTAGAAAATAAAAAAGATACAGCAAATTGGGTAAGCGAATATATAGAAAAAAACGATAATTCTAGTTTAAGTAAAGTAATTAAAAATAAATCGCAAATAAAAAACGTAAAAGAAAATGCGTCTATTATTGGGAAAATAGAAAGTCTGAATATTTCTGAAAAGGTTTTACCGATAAAAAGACTTGTACATACAATGATTTTTGCTGATATTGTTTTATCGAATCAAAATAAAGGATTGAATTTAGATCTTGAAAAAATATTTCAACGTTTTCCTTTAAATATTAATGTACCTCTTTCAAAGCTTGGGACAAAAGGAAAATCAAAAACAAAAATATATAAACCAGCTTTAAAAAAAGATATGGAAAAGAAGTTTTGGAAAAAATGGCAACAAGAAGATGATAAAGAGCAGAATCTTCAGTTTAAATTTATGAGTAACGAAAACATAATTCAAGTAACAATATATAAAAATTCGGGTATTTCAGTTAGGTGCTCTGGAAGTATAACACGTGAAAATTGGAAATCAATATATAAAAATATTATTGATTGGGTTGTTAAACCAATAAATAATATAAATACTAAGCAATTCAAGTATTTATCTTATGAAAAAATTAATTATAGATTAATAAAATCACGAACAATTCTAAAAAAAAATGTGAATATAAATTCAGATATAAATAATATTTTTAGCAAATATATACCATACTTTTCTGTATCAAATTCCGATATATCGAATGAAGGTAAGATAAATTTTATAAAAATAAGTGATTATCTTAAAAATCGAGTAGATATTACAAATGAAATATATTCATTTTATGGAAAAGATAAAAATATTGAAAATACTATTGAAAGACTTGGAATATTATTTATGATATCAGACGAAGATGTTAATGACGAAATAGAAAACTTAAAAAACGACAAAACATTAAGATATTCCAGAAAACCTGTATCCGGGCAAAGTTCACCAAATTATGATGAAAATATCCCAAGTTTAGGATATAGTATTAAGTTTAGATATGATTCTGAGTACATTAAGATTATTCATAATGGTAATAATTTGGAAGAAATAGAGTTTGCAATAAATGTTATGAGAAAAGTTTTTTGGTTACATAGAAACGATAAGTCAAAAAACAAAAAAACAATAAAAACTGGAAACAATGATTCTGATGATTCTGATGATTCTGATTCTGATTCTGATTTAGATGCTTTAATAGCGAATGTTGATGATGATATTGTATTAAACAATGATTCTGATGATTCAGACTCTGATTCAGATTCTGATTCAGATAATAAGTCGCAGAATGATAATAACATAGATGATATATCCGATGATTCTGATGAAGAAGATGATCCAAACACCCAAAAGACTGACAAATCGTGGTATAGTTTATATAGTCAAGAAAGACCAAAAATACCTAAAAAAGATACAACTTTAATTCGTTTTGGTCTTCCTCCGGCAGGGTGGAATACTGCTAAGAATAAGGCTTCTAATATTAGAACTTATCGTTCTGAAAGACTAAAATATTATGATCCAGAATTGTTTAATATGAAATTTAGTGAATCTGGTAAACCAGATTCCAGAAAAGGTGGAAGAATAGAGTTTAGCACTTCTTGTTCACCAACCGATTCTCATCCGATAGCTTTTAATCATGCTGAATGGGAAAAACTATTAGAAATATTAAAAGAATGGACAATTAATAATCCAGAAGAAAAGGATAATCCACGTATATTAGATTCTTTAGAATACAGAAATGTTTGGTATTTGTCATGTGAATGTATATGTGTTGGATGTATGTTGCCTCTTCGACTTAATGAGTTAGATAAACAAGATAGATGTCCAAAATGTAAGACTAACGATTATACTATAAGAAATGACTCAAACCAAACAGGAAAAAAGATTAATCTGACTCCAGTAAAATATGATTTGAAAGTATGGCCATGTAAAAGAAAAAAGGAAAAAATATCGAATGTTTCACGCAAGACTTCCGATTCATCTGTATATATATTGGGTAAAGACCGTTTTAATTTAGAAAAGGGGCGTTTTAGTGATTTACCAGATGTTATGCATAAATTTTTTGGTAATTCTATTGATATAAAATCGGGAAGTATGCCAAAAAGCAAAAATTCATTTGTTTTAAGATATGGTATTTATGAAAAATCTTTAGAAAATCCATTTATTAAAGCAATTAGTGTTTTATATGGAACAAATGTGAATATTGTTTTAGAAAGAATGATAGATAGTTTATTTAATGCAAAGCAATTTTTGAAAACTTGTGATGGTTATTTAGTACGATTATTTTCAGCAAAAAGAGATATTAACGAACAAAACTATCAAAAATGGTACAAATCACAATCAATTAAAGATTCTATAGATGAAAAATACATGAAACAAATATATCTTGCATATTCTAATTTTTGTGATTTTATCAACGATACATCACTTGAACATGACCATAATATAATGTGGCCTATAATGTGTTATCCTGGAGTATTGTGGGAAAATGGACTAAATCTATATTTATTTAAAACTGATAAAAAAACGGGTAATGAAGCAAATTATGTTTGTCCTCCTAATGGAGAATCATTTTATTATCATTATGATGAAGAAAATATTAATAATAAAACTGCTTTTTTGATTTTTTATACAATGGATGATGGTCGGTTTTATTATGAACCTTGTATTAAAATTAATAGTTCTCAAAAAAGAAAAGAACAAATACTATTGTTTGATTCTTTACCAAATAAATCAAACACAGATTCTAATGGTATATCAAGTTCAGCATGGAATAGTGTAGCACCTCTTAGACAGCATTGTGGAACTTCATTACAAGATAAATATGTTAATTATTTAAGAAAGAACAATTATAAACTTAATTCATTACCATATAGTATTAATATTACTAATAAGGGTATACAAGGAATTCAACAATTAAGTGTCAAAAATATTCTTAAGAAGATGAAAATTGAACCTTATGGACAAATAATGAATTCAAAGTATCAAATTGTTGGATTATTAATCAAATATGAAAATAAAACATTTTTCGTACCAATATATCCAAGATCAATATTAACGGATTTGAAAATATATGACAAAATACCTTGTGACAATCTTCCTAACCTAAATGAAACATATTCATTTTATGAAATGCTAAGCAAAAACAAAATGAATACAAAACCTTTACAATATACAATTGATTTACAATCAAATAAAATTAATGGAATTATATTAGAAACTGATACATTAATACCAATTAAGTTATCAGAACCAAATGCCAATAAATTTAAATTAAAATTAAGTAAACGTCCTATTTATGAATGTGAAAACATTTCAACAAATACTAAAGATAACAGAAAAGAATACATTAAACAGTTCAATGATTATTGGGTAAAATACGATAAATTTTGTATGAATGTTTCCAAAAATATTAAAAAGGATAAAATTGATCTTACTAATAAAAATCTGGATGAAATTAAAGAAATTATCAAAAATGCTTCCAAAAATGTTAAAAATGATGGACTGGATGACTATTTAAAAATATTATTGAAAGAATATGAATACAATTATGTTCGAAGAAAAGACATTAAAACTGGTAAAACCCCCATATTTCTTGCAACTTTAGAAACTAACAAAAAAATACCAGATACTAAAACTTTTAGTGACAATGAAAGTAAGAATTTCTACATAATGAATCAAAAAAGACAAAGTATTTATGAAAAATATATTCCATATTACAATCCTGATAATTTAGATGTTTTAATGGATACAAGTAACTATTCTTTAAGTGATACCGGAATTAGACTTTCAAAAACTTGGCAATTGAAATTACATAGAGATTTTAGATATGTTTCACATAAAGATAAATATAATTACATATCTAAAATAGCTCATGTTTCTACAGAAGAAAAAATAAAAAAACTTCATGATAGTAGAAATTGGATACAAATTGGTAATGATACAAATTCTCGTGTCATAATATTAAACATAAATGGTAATGCAACCATTCGTTCTACAAATAAAGATTTTCAATATAATTTATTATTTTATGAAGTAAATAATGATTTTTATCCCATCTTTTTTACAAAATCTTCAAATATTGTATTCAATATTAGTGATGAAGATTTATCTACTGAATTTTTCAAAACACTTGGAATATCTCCAAAGATAGCAAAAAATAATGACCCACCAGCTCCAGCTCCAGCTCCAGCTCCAGCTCCAAGTCCAGCTAAATCAAAAGTAGCAGTATCAAAAAAAAATCGAAGTCTAAAGTAAAATATTGTGCTTGGGAACCAACTAAAGCTCGTCAAAAGTGTCAAGTTACAGATGATCCATCAAAACAATCTGATAAATGTGAATTAAATACTAATAATAGATGTGTAATGAAAAAAGATTTGAATCAAGATAATAATAAATTTTGTAAGTTTTTAAAACGTGAAAAGCCAACAAAAAGTAGATGTGTAAAAACAGTTCTTAAATCAGAGAATTCAGATAAGTGTGTATATAATACAAAGACAAATTATTGTAATACGAAAAAATAGTATTACAAATTCAGATTTAACAAATAATATATGTATAATTCATGTACGAACTGTTATATACAATCGCAATTGTGTCAATAGTAGCATATATGTTTTATGCTTGGTATAATCCTAAATTGGTATACGTCCGATCCAAAATCGATAACAAAATATATGTAGTAAGAAACTTAGATAATAAAGAAGATGCTGCAGATCTTTTGGCAAAAGTTAGTAAGCGTTTAAATAGTGTTGTGGAAAAGTTTACAAAAAAATATGGTGAATCTGATGATAGAGTTAATTTATTAGTAAAAAGATTTAGAAAACATGAAATTCGTGAAGCTTTACCTGCAATGAATTCGACAAGTTATAGTATTAATAAAGGAGAGCGTATCGTACTTTGTATTAGAGGTAAAGGAGAAAAAGAGAAATTAGGAGACGTAAATACAATAACATTTGTGGCATTACATGAAATGGCACATATTATGACTATTTCAATAGGGCATAAAAAAGAGTTTTGGGAAAATTTTAGATTTATATTGGCCCATGCAATTGAATGGAAACTATATAAACCAGTTGATTATCAAAGTTCGCCTAAACCATATTGTGGAATAAAAATAACAGAATCTCCACTAAAAGATGGAGATGAATCCAAATATTTATAATTTAATAGAACGTCTATAAACATTACCCAATAATAATAAAAAGTTATCAAAATATTCAATATCAGATTCACTAATATTTTGGTAAGGAAATTCAATTTTATCGGAACTATTATTGAAATTTATAATATATATAATAGAATTGTGAACTAAAAAATTGTTCTTCCACATATTATTTTTTGTAATATTTGCTGATTTTAGAGATTTTATAATTTCATTAATTTGTATTTTCCAATCAGATGGTATATTATAGTTGTTAATTTTTGTTCCACAATATGACATTATGAGAGAATTATCTTTAGTTGAGAGTATTACTGGGAAATGTTTTTTTTTGTATAAAGCTTTTAAAATTTTTTCTTCTTTTTTATTATTCATAATTGTTTTATTGTTGATTTTTTTAACAATTAGCTGATTACAAATAGTATATTTAATAGATTCTTCTATAATATTTTTGTGTTTTTTTGAAATATTATGAATACTAATTGTAGATTTTTGTCCAATATATTTTTTTTTATACTTTTTAAGAATATATTTTAAGTCAATTCCGTTTAAAGTAGATATATCAATAAAATCATTAGAAGTTACTATACCAATTGAATTATGGTTATGATTATTATGAATTATATTTTTATCCAATTTATTTTTATTTAGAGACTTATGTGTATTTTTATCAAAATAATTTTCAAAAATAAGAAATATATTGTGATAAATTTGTAAAGAAGTACAATATTTATCTAACAAATTTTTTTTATTGATATCCAGTTTATATTCACAAAATGTATCTATATTGTTTTGATTTTTAATGAATTCATATATAAAATAAGATTTTAAGTCTATTTCAGAGTCATATGTGTTTTGATTAGTTTCGAAATTATTATAAAATGTAGAAGCTTTAGAAAAATTTCTGGCATATAAAACAATATTCAAAAGTAGAAATATATTTGTTCTAATAGCTTGTAATTCTACGTATGTTTTCAATATTCTGGTAATTGGTAAAATAAGTTTTTTTTCCTGATACATATATAAAATTTACAGAAAATCGGATTCTATAAATTCAAAATAAGGATAGGCTGATTAATTAGATTTATAAGGGGGGGATGGTTGATTTTTTGTTAATATTTACAATTAGTTTAATAGGAGCTTTAACAACTATTCTAATAAAAATGGGTACTACAATAAAATATGAAGAAATAGACATAAAACATCCAAAACTGTTTTTAAACGTTTTTTGCCATCAATATATAGTTGATCCAATAATTGCATTATTAATAACAATATCTTTTAAACCACGTATATCTCAAGTTTATGGTATGTTTGTAGTAGCTGTAACCCCTGCAACAGGAACTGCCAGTGTAACAACTTATACTGTTAATGGAGATGTTTCTCTTGCGATAGCATTATCGATGGCATCATTAGTTCAAAGTATTATTTTTACACCATTAATATTCACAGCTTTGGTAAAATTGTATAATTTGATTACAAATACAGTAGGTAATAACAATATTATTCTACCATTTGAACGTATGCTTGGTTTGATGTGTTATGTTCTTTTATTAGTTGGAATTGGTTATAAAGTTCGTCAGAAATTTGATAAACAGAAGGTTGATAAAATGGGATTATACTTTCAACGGACTGCTATCTTTTTAATGACTATAGCGTTAATATCTTATTTGGCAAGTTTATCATATATTGAATCAATGACATCGAGTAATCCGTATACTTTTTATGGAGCAATGTTGTTAAAAATATTTGGTCAATTATCTTTGGCTTATATACCAATTTGTAATATTGAGGAGAAAAAGAAAGATGCTATTGTTCTTGTAAGTACTCGTAGAAGTCCTGGACTGGCTCTTGCTATAGCGGCATTATCTTTTGAAAATACAGAATATTATGGTGAAGTAATAGCCTGGGTAATGGTATATGGTTTGATTCGTGATATAACAACAATGCCATATTTAATGGGGTTACGCAAAAATAGATTAGGGTATTATTGTTATAAAAAAAAGACAAATGGTGAATCATATAGTAAAACTGGTGTAAATGCTTGTGAAATAGAATTAGAATCTAATTAGATTCTTTCATTTTAAAGAATACTTCTGAACATAATTTAACATCATCTTCTGTTCTATGTTTTTGTTTTACATCTTTTTTATATAAAGTATTGTATACATTAATTAATTTATAACTATTAAGCTTAAGTTTTTTCCTTGCAAGTTTCAAGACACAAATAAATTTTTTTTGTTTAAATTTTTTGATAAAGTCAAAACGTTTGTAACGATAGGCTTCAGAAAGCAAAACATTTACATCAAAATCGGCATTATAAGCCAAAACAGTATGAACTTTATCTAAGTCTTTTGAGAATATATCAAAAATTTCATTAATTGGTTTTCCCTTTTCAATAGCCATCTCTTGTTCAATACCATGTATATTTGAGTTTTTGATAACATAATTGTCTGGAAGTATTAGCATCGATTTTTGATTTTTAATATTTAAAGTATTGTTTTTTTTTGATAATATACCATATCCCAGCTCTATTACACGTGAACATTCATAATATTTAGTTTCATTAGGTGGAAGAAAATGGCCACCACCACCAATGACAGGTAAACCGGTTGTTTCGCAATCAATTACAAGAGCCATTTTTGCGAATTGCATTTGTAAACAGTTTTTGAATCATTTTTATGGTTTTTTTTTCATATAAATATTTTATGCCAGTAACAATAATATTTTATGGATTAACAAGAAGTTTAAAGAAAACTATGAAATCTTTAAAAAAAAACATATTTAAACCTTTGATCGATGAAAATATACCATTTCAAATATATGTTCATACTTATGATTTGAATGAATTAACGAACGAACGTTCTGGTGAAAATAAATCAAAATTAGACCACAATAGTGACTTAAATTTACTAAAATCAGTAACAAAAGAAATTGGAAAAAATCTTACAATAAAAGTAACAAATCAAGAAAATTTTTTGAATTCAATAAAAATTGAAGATTATATAAGTCATGGTGACCCATGGGATCACACTAATGAAACTGTTAAATATAAAAGTTTAAAAAATTTATTATGTCAATTGAATAGTTTAAGAATTGTAAGCGAAATTGCGATAAAAAGACAAGATGATGCATATCTATTTCTTAGACCCGATTTACTATACGTTGACAAATTAGATATAGAAATAATAAAGACTTGTGAACAATTCCCAATAAATAATAACAAGAAAAAAGCTGGTATTGTGTTTACACCTCCATGGGCAAAGAATGGTGGATTAAATGACAGAATAGCATGTTGTTCTTTTGAATCAGCAAAACTATATGGATTACGTTTTAATAATAGTCAAAAATATTCTGAAAAAAAGACATTACATAGTGAAACTTATTTAGATAGTACTTTATATTATGTAAAACGTCAACGTTTTTTTATGAGAGCATTACGTATTCGTGCAAATGGTAATATAAGTCCCGATATTCCTAAATTTAGCAATATAGAAAAACAGAAAGAATTAGAAAGAAATATAGCTGATTTGTTAAGAGAAAAAAGGGATTTGCCAAGAGAGTTAATTTTAAATATTTGTGAATATGTTGATTTTAGATGTTATTTATGTAATAAGGTTTTATATCCATGGAAAATGATTGGATATTCTGGATTATATCTTTGTAGTAATGAATGTTATGCTTAGGCCACTCTTTCTATTTGAATAATTGTAACATGATCTGCTTCATCTCCATAATCAGAAACATAACCATTATTTAAAAACTCAGCTACAGTATCTGGAAAAATACAATAACTACGATTATGTATACACATTTTTTTGAAACCATGTGGGCATGTGTCCAATATTGTACACATTTTACATTCCATTAATCTACATACAACTCTTGAGCGTATTTTATATGGGGGTTCTGGATTATCTAAATAATCTTCTTCAGAAGAACCCACAACATATGAATGTACATATTTAACTCTATAAATGGGATATTTAGGTTTTATATATTCTTGAATCAAATCTTTTACCACACTTTTTATACTATTATCGGGGTTCATAATAGTTAGTATATATCTATTTGCGCCACTTCCTACCACATCCAAGACATGTTATGAAAATTGTTTCTGATTCATCACTGGATCTTGTTTGCATTGTATAATATGTTGTTTTGTTTCCACCACATTTAGCACATTTGAATTGCTCTGTTGCAATAGAGCTATCAATTTCTGAAACCGCCGCATCACGTTTCTTCTTTTCTTCAATAATTTTTTCCCATCTTTCAGGATATAATAAACATGGATTTGCGAAAGCTATTTCATGTGGTTTAAACTCTCCATTTTTCAATCTTTTGATCAAAGACACATTACCAACATATGAATTTGGTATTAGATTGGCACATACTTGTTTTAGCTTATTTCTATATGTATCTGCAAATAGTTTATTATCCCAAATACACGGCTGGTGTCTTTTCTTAGAACGCCAAATTGTATAATTAAAAATTCCGCGTTCTAAATTTCGAGTAATATATTCATCGTTAATAATTTCAGAAAGGATGTTAATTGAATTTTTTCTCAATAATTCACCATTCATATTTTCCCTTGTTAGTAAAATAATAGTTTATAGTTATTATATTATCATTTTTATACAAAATATTTCGTTCAATATTCAATTTTAAAAAAAAATACAATATCAATAGCAAGTCATGAGACTACAATTAAAGAAGTTTGATATGTCTTCAATTGCAGCAGATAAGGTTGTTGTTATGATTGGTAAAAGAGACACTGGCAAATCATTCCTCTGTAAAGATCTTTTATGGCACCACCAAAAAATTCCAGTTGGAACTGTTATATCGGCTACAGAAGCCGCAAATTGTTTTTATGGCGACATGGTACCACCAATTTTTATTCATAATGAATACAGTGAAGATATAGTACAACGCATTTTAATGAGACAAGAAAAATTATTACACAAAAAAAAGCAAATTGGTGGACATAATATTAATCCAAGTGCATTTCTTATATTGGATGATTGTCTTTATGATAATTCTTGGACAAAATCAAAATATGTCCGTTCTTTATTCATGAATGGTAGACATTTCAAAATGTTTTTTATTATCACAATGCAATATGCTCTCGGTATTCCTCCAAATTTAAGAACAAATATTGATTATGTATTTATATTAAGAGAAAATATTGTTCAAAATAGAAAGCGTCTTTATGATTGTTATGCAGGTATGTTTCCTTGTTTTGAAGTTTTTTGTGCTGTTATGGATCAATGTACTGAAGATTATGAATGTCTTGTTATCAATAATAATGCAAAAAGCAATCGTATAGAAGATCAAGTTTTTTGGTATAAAGCGTCAAGTCATCCTCCCTTTAGATTAGGTAGTCAAAAAATTTGGAACTATAATTATAGAAATTATACCGGACCAACTGCACCAAATTCAGAACACGACCGAGAATGGGATCCTTCCGCATTTAAAGCTAAAACAAATAAACCAACGGTTTGTGTTCAAAAATATAATAGATACTTATAAATATAATGGATAAAAAAACAAATAGTTTATTATTCGCAATTTTAGTCACAATATTAATTATGGTATTTTTCTATTGGCCTTACTTGTTTCAAGTAAAAGAAGATTATAGAGGGTACAGTCTTCAGGCTAATATAGGAATTGGAGTTGCTGTTTTTTTAGTTATAGTTATTATTGCTGTTCATTTTATATGATTCTATGAATTCTAAATATAAAAAAATATTAGAAAATGATTTAAGCTGTTATTCATTATTAATAATATTATGAGATTCTTACAATTTCTATATTTCATAGTAAATTTTAAAGGAAATATAGAAATGGTAAAAGCTGGTCATGATTTGATTTATCATCCAACCCATGAACCAACAAATGAACCATCAAAAAATCCAACATATGTACCGACATCATCAAAGTCACCTACGTGTGACAAAATGTTTGATGAATATGGACCAACATGTTCTCCGAGTGTAAGACCAAGTTATGGACCAACACCAAAACCCAGTTATAAGCCAACACAAATTCCAAGTCCGATTCCAACATATAATCCGACACCAATTCCTAGTTATAAACCTTCATATGTTCCAAGTCCAATTCCCTCAAAACAGCCAATAATGAAGCCATCATATAGTCCTTCATATGTTCCAAGCCCAATTCCCTCAAAAAAACCAATAGTTAAACATAGTTCTAGTTATAGTCCAACACCAATTCCTAGTCATAATCCAACATATAATCCGACACAAGGTCCTACTTATACTCCTTCATATAATAAAGATTAAAGTCAAAGTTTGCTATTGTTTAACATTTTATTCAAAATATGAAATAATTTTAATTCTTTATGTTTTTTAGTATTTATAACATGTTTAATGGGAGAACGAAGATAATAATAATCACAAGAACTTCCCCATTGTATTCCTAAAAATTCGTTATAAGTTAATTCTTTTTTAATAGTTTTCATATTAATTATCCAAGATAATCCGTCTTTTAAGACAAGTGTTAATGGATGTGGAACAATAAATTGTCTGATTTCACTTATTACATCTTTTGGCAATTTTGTTGTTTCTAAATTCATTTTATTCTACTAAAATGACTTTATAAGGCAAACAAGTATATCATTTTTGTTTTTATGAGTTGTTTATAATAAAATACAATAGATTTAATTAAACACTACGTAAACATATGACTATTTAATTAAGAATAATGAATAATAAATTGAAGAAAAAGGTGAATCAATTTGTAGTGTCCAGTAGAATTGATGGAATCCCTTTTATATTTATAATTTTTTTACCATTATGTTATAATTATTGGAATCAAATATATTACGAAGATATAGTTTTTTTAAGTTTATCATGTGTTGGCTTTGTTTATGGTATGCTAATTAATAATTATTTTGATTTTGAGAATGATTATAAACATAATCCTGAAAAAATTGGTTTGAATCAAAAAGAGCTATTTATTTGTACAATATTTTTTGGAACAATATATATTTGTTTGAATATATTGTTAAGTTTAGTAAGTAAAACACTTGATTATCCATTAAATGCGTTTTTAATATATTGTCTTGTTACTGCTTATACACCAATACTAAAACGAATAGTCTTTATAAAGAATATATGTACAGTTGCATATATGTGTTTTATTCCAGTTTATGTTTTTGTAAAAAATCATTCTAATTATTCTAATGCATTGATTATTAGTATACCATTTTCATTATTGAATCTTATAAGAGAAATATTACTTGATATAAATGATATAGAAGAAGATAAATCAAACAAAATAACAACTTTACCCATTTTATTTGATAAAACAACAATAAGAAATTATCTTAAGATATTTATATCATTCTTTTGGATTATCGGAATTGGGATTCGAGTTGTACCATTCAATGTGTTTCCGATTCAAGTGGGTTTGATAAGTATTATTAGTTCATATGCTTTACATCGTATTGATATATTCGAAAATCGTGAATTTGCATGTGGAATATTGTATTTTTATTTAACTTGGAATATTTTATTAAATAAGAATGAAAAGGTTAGTCTAATCGATGCTTTAATTGGCGTTTCAATAATTCTATATATAATATGTATTAAAAATTATTCAATTAATCCAAATAGTCCTAAAATATGGAAAATATTTTGTAGAAAAATAGTTCACATGGGAGTAGGATGTTTAGCTTTATCATTAGAACCAATAACAATAGCTCATATAGTAACTGGATTTGTTATTATTTCGAAAAATTTATTGCCAAAAATGAGTTTAGGTATAGAAAAATATAACAAAAGTTTGATACAAGATACTGGTATAAAATGTTGGCTTATGTTTTTGTTTGTATGGTCTATTCAAAATATTAATAATTCGAATGAAGTATACATAAAAGCATTACCTTTTTTTATATCAGATCCGGCGGGTGCAATGGTTGGAAGAACAACAAATTTGTCAAAAAAAATATTTATTTGGAATGAAAAAACACTTCAAGGGAGTTTGATGATTTTTTTAAGTGTTTATGCGTTAAGAAAATCAATTATATTAGCAATATTGATAGGATTTGCAGAATTGTTTGGTGGAGAATACGACAATGCCTTAATTGGTGGAATTTTGTTAATTAATTTGTATTTTAATTTAGAAGTAATGTAAAAAATATACATATGTTTATATGTTAACGTGTAATGAACTTCTAGAAAAGGCAAAGAAAAACTTGATTCCGAATTATTCTTCAACCTTGAATGGTAATGATCCCAAAGGTGCCATAGATATTAGTCTTAAAATAATGAAAGCAAAGCAAAAAAATATTGAAAGAGATATTATAAATAAGAATTCACCACCTTAAATTATCGTAAAATACTTTTAATTAATTAATTAAGTTAATGCGTATAATACAGTTTTTGTATTTATTTTTTTTGGGAATAAAAGCATTATTGCCAAACACTATGGATAAAAGAAAAGGAAAAAGAATAATGCTACAAATTCAAAATAATAAATGTTTAATGTGTAAAAAGGAGTTTAATAATATGACTCCCCACGAAATACACCATATTGATCACAATAGAACAAATAATACATTGAATAATTTTGTAGTTTTGTGTTCAAATTGTCATTCTGCGGTTCATCGTTATGGTGTAAAATTACCTAATTAAGATGAATCATTTATTACATCCAATCCACTTTTTCTTTGAATAGGCGTTTTATATTTCAACTCAAGAAAATCAAATATATCTTTTTCTTTTTTGAAATTTTGTAAAACTTCTGGAGTAAATCCGTGTTCATTCAATGAATATCCAAGCTTTAACGCATGTCTTCTCATTACAATATTAAATGCTTTTGATCCCGTAAAATATAATATAGCAAAAGCATATTCTTTTGGCGGACTATATAAGAAATCCAGTCTCCTTGGAATACTATCTTTTTTAGCTAATGTTCCAATTACAAGACTCTTTTTTTCACCTTTAGCTAAATATTCTAAAATCATATTATCATTTTTTATTTTTTCGAGAAATTTATCGAAATATTTTTTATCATCACTTGTAATTATGACATCAATATCACCAGAAGATAAAGCCCCTCTACGATAACTTCCTACAATTTGTGCATCAAAAGATTTATCTAATTTTTTTAAGTCTTTTACAATATTTTGAATAACTTTATTATATTCATCAATTTCTTTTCTTGGTATTCTTTTTTGAATATCTTCATAATACTTCAATCCAATTTTTTGCTTATTATTCAATAAGTCTTGATTATTCCGAAGTTCATCAATAGATTTAACTTTTTCACTAAGCGTTAATGCTTTTTTGGGACCAACACCATATATCTTACTAAATTGATGTAAAGGGTTTGATTTTTCTTTTTCAATTTCTTCAATTTTCCCATTTACTACAAGACTGTTCAATTTTTCTAATATAGATTTTCCTATTTTTGGCGTATTTTGTAATTGGTTTACATCATATAAATCAACATTTGATATTAGAATAGCATCTGATGCCGATTTATATGCTCTTGCCCCCCATATATTTCCCCTATTTTTTGAAATCATTTCAAGTTCGTTTAAAGCATTTACAAATTCTGAATTCCATACTTTTTGATTAGCCATATTATTCCTTTTAAATTATTTTACTAATACTATTGGCAAAGCAAAAACTAATTCATTTTTTTGTATAAAAATGATTCTAATTTTAAATTAAGATAAAAATAAACAAACTAATATATTAAAATGAAATATACTGGTAATCAATTCAACAATAATTACAAGAATATGGATTTGGGAGATTTGGTAAAATTGATTCGTCGTGCAAGTGATGCGTATTATAATTCCAGTCCTATAATGACTGATACTGAATTTGATATTTTGCGAGATTATGTTGAGGAAATTGCACCAGATCATCCGGTTCTAAAAGAAATTGGTGCTCCAGTAAAATCACGTAAAAAGGTAAGTTTACCATTCTTTATGCCGTCAATGGATAAGGTAAAACCAGAGTCTCTTGACAAATGGTTGGCAAAATATAAGGGTCCGTATGTTGTAAGTGCTAAACTGGATGGTGTAAGTGCATTACTTGTAAAATCAAATAATCAACAAAAATTATATACTCGTGGAAATGGTAGTGTTGGTCAGGATATTAGTCATTTAATTCCATATATTTCATCAATTCCTGAATTAAAAGACACAAAAAATATAGACTATGTTGTTCGCGGAGAATTAATAATTAAGGATTCTGATTTTGAGGAAAAATTCTCATCTCAAAAAGCAAATGCTCGTAATATGGTAAGTGGTTTGGTAACACGAAAAACAGTAAATAAACAAGAATTAAAGTATACACATTTTGTGGTATATGAAGTCATTGAACCTTCATTAATTCCTTCAGCTCAGATGGAATTTGCTTTGAAGAATGGTTTTGAAGTTGTTCATAGTGAAAAAAATAAGGTTATGAGTGTTGAAAAATCAAGCAATACTCTAAAAGAATGGAGAAAAAATGATGATTATTCTATTGATGGTATTATTATTAGTCAGGATGGTATATTTGAAAGACAAAATAGTAATCCAAAACATTCAGTCGCTTTCAAAATGGTGCTATCAGATCAAACAAAAGAATCGACAGTAACCGGGGTAACATGGACCACAAGTAAACATGGTTTGAAAAAACCGGTTGTTCAGATTGAACCTATTCATATTGGCGGTGTAACTGTATCAAATATATCAGGACAAAATGGACGTTTTATTGAATCAAATATGATTGGTAAAGGTGCCATAGTTGAGGTCGTACGTAGAGGGGATGTAATTCCTTATATTGAAAGAATAATTAAACCTGCAAAAAAGGCATCAATGCCAGAAGGAGAATATGAGTGGACTGCAACTAAGGTTGATATTGTTGTTCCAAAAGATGATGAATCTCGTGAAAAACTGGCATTAGCTTTCTTCAGTGGTATTGGAGTTGATGGACTTGGTATTGGTAATTTGAAAAAATTTGGTAATGCTGGTTATAAGACAATTCCAGACATATTTTCAATGAAAATACATAATATTCTTAATATTGATGGATTTAAGGAAAAATCTTCACTAAAAATTTACAATGGTATTCAAGATATTAAGAAAAACAATTTTGAGAAAGTACCTATTGAAAAATTAATGGGATTATCAGGTACATTTGGTCGTGGATTGGGTGAGAAAAGGATCAAAGAAGTATTCAAAAAATATCCAGATATTTTGATAAATGATGACAATGAAACCGAATTAATTGAATCTGTTAAATCAGTACAAGGATTTTCTACAAAAACCGCAACTCAATTTGTAGAAGGATTAGAGAAATTTAAACAATTTGCCAATAACATTGGACTAAAATATGAAAATAGAGTTAATAGTTCATTAAATGATCCTGTACATAAAAAGGATGGTAATCTATATGGAAAATCAATTGTATTTACTGGAGGAAAAGATGAAAATTTAATGAAACAAATAGTTGAAAATGGAGGAGAAATATCTAATTCTGTAAATAGTAAAACATTTGCAGTAATTAGCAAAGACCCTGCAAAATTAAGTGGTAAATCAAAGAAAGCCGTTGGCCTTGGTGTACCTGTATATTCTATTGAGGTATTCAAAAATATGTATTTAAAATGAAAAAACTAAAAGAAAAATGAAAAAAACAAAAAAAAATCTTTTTTTAAGTAATGTGGTTGACAATAGTTGCACTTATATTACTATTTTGTCTTGCTAGTTATTTTATCCGAATTAAAGTTGATACTGGCTCTTCCAATATAGATAATGTAAAAAGTTATATTGATACAGAAGAATTACCAGAGTCTTCCGATAAATTAGTTACTCTTGCAAAATATAAAGAATCAAGATATGCCTTTTTACATTTTGCTGAGTTTTCTCTTCTTGTAAAACGCCCTTATGGTATGAATCCCAATCTACCTCAAGGTAATGATGAAGAAACTTTTGGTAGAATAGATGGGGGTACAGATTTAGGTCATTCTACCGATTCAAGTACTACAACACCAGTTGGATGTAGTTCAATATGTACTAATGACCCCACGTGTAACGCATGGGAATTAGGAGACGGTAGTTGTAAAAGATATAATATAGGAGAAGGAAATTTCAAAAAAGATAATACCTCAAATCATAGAATTGGATACATATTCAGAGGTAGAGACTCTTGGGCAGTAAAGGATTTATCTGGATTACCACAAGAAAAACAATTTTTCAAAAACATTGCACAAATGGTTATAAAATTAAAATGTAAAGTACCCGAACTTAGAAGTAGAGCTGTTAATGTGATTGGTAACTCTGATGTTAAATATTGTTATGATAGTGAATTATCACCAGATGGTGCCTCAGAAGATTATGTTAATCAAAGAAACAGAGCTATTACTAATTTAGAAAATGCTATAGCATTTTTCATTTTTACAGGAGATACTGGAGATTATCCAAATAAGATTGAACTATCGATGCTTTTTGCAAAACTTGCATTAGAATTAAAAAATAGTGAAAATCCTCCATTTAATGATGACCATCGCAAAATTGCTGTATATGGTGATGGTGCCAATTCACAAGGTGCTGTTAACGCCTTGTTAGCATCATGGGAGCCATATATTTTACTTAGAACATGGTTTGAAAATAATTTTGATAATGTTAACACTGGATACATAACAAAAGATGATTTAGCAGACTTTTATAGACAAGCTGTTGCAACAGGAGCTAATATCGAATTGGATGGTACTCCGCTTGAAGGATTTGGATTAGATGATAATCAATGTATGACAGAACAACAAATATTAGACAGAGTACACAACTTTTTCTCGAAATATGATATTAATCAAGACGGTAAAGTTAGTTTAACCGAGTTATTAGATTCAGATCAAATACCAAAACCAAAACTTGAATTAACATGTGTATAAGCTAAATATAACACAACAAAAGTAAATTAGTAAATGCAAGTAAAAAAGTTGAAATAGTCCACCAATTGATTGGTTTAATTATTTCCCTCCAATATAAATCCATTTCATAATCAAGAATATCTTCTTTTTCTAAATTAGATAATTCTTTCCAACCCAGTGGAAAATCTGATTCATCAATATCATCACCAGGAGGCTCATCATATCTTGGACACATTAAAAGAGGAGTTTTTGTTAAAGCATTTTCTCTTGAAACTTTGTTATATTCCAAATCTTCTTTAGCACTTTTTTTAAACATTTCTATAATCTATTAATATTTTTGTGTGTTTAAACCATATAATCTTTACAAATTATATAAGACTAAATCAACATATTAGTAATAATTATGATGCATTTAACAATTAAGCCAATTTCAAAAGTAGATAATAATGATTTATTTATCCAAGAATATTTAGAATCTAAAATTAAGTCTAATTATAAAAATACTGATTCTGGTTTTGATTTACCAATTCCAGAAAATATTGTTGTGCCTAAAAATGCAATTGGATTTAAAATTCCACTCGGAGTAGCAGCCCAACCAACATTTGTTGATAATAATCCTCGTGGATATATGCTTTTTCCAAGAAGTTCTACTGGTTCAAAAACACCGCTTAGATTGTCAAATGGAACTGGAATTATTGATTATGAATATAGAGGAGAAATTACTGCATGTGTTGATAATATTTCCGATAAGGATTTTGAAGTAAAAAAGGGGGTACGTCTTTTTCAACTTTGCTCACCCGATTTATCACCAATTAGTATTGATATTTCTTCTGTTTTGAATACAACAAGTCGAAATATTGGAGGATATGGTTCTACAGGTACTTAATTTTCAGATATTAAGTCTGTTATTTTCGTAGACGTAGAATTTATATTATACAATTCGGTTCCTTCTTTTTTCAACCAATTTTTTAGACTATCACGCTCTTTGACCGATTCAATAGAATCCAATTTTTCATCATCTTTCGTCTCTTTTGTTTGCATGCTCTCTTTAATAATATAATCACTCTCATAAAAACAAATAAAAGCAACAATTATTATTGCAAATAATAGTAGACGAATAATATCAGTAATCATGCTGAATACCTATATTTTTTTATAAGAAATAAGTAATACATATTAATATGGTAAAATACTATTCTTCAATAAATGATAATGAATTTGAAAAAAATACATGCTCAAAAAAAGAATTCAAAAAATATGTTTGGCAACCTTCAAAAAATAGAACACAACAATCGGCCCTCTTACTTCCCCATCAACAATGGATATCAAACTATATTAATCCAAAAACACCATTCAAAGGAATGCTCGTATATCATGAAACTGGTACTGGAAAAACTTGTACCGCCATTTCTATAGCTGAGAATTTTAAAGATGAACTTATACAAAATGGAAAAAAAATTGTTATTTTGTGTAGTGATAATATTAGAGACGAATTTTATAGAACTATTTCAAATCCTGGAACTTCATTCAAATGTACGGGAAATACATATAATAAAATGATTGAATCTTCTGATATGACTCAAGAAAATTTAAATAAAAAAATTGATGAATATTATACATTTTTAACACATGGTAAATTTGGTAGAGAAGTTGAAAAAAAAACAAAAAAAGATCCAGCTACAATACGTGAAAAGTATTCAGATTCATTAATTATAATAGATGAAGCACAACATTTAAGAGGAAAATTTGATTCTCAATCTTTAAAAGAAAAAGGAGAAAAACAAAGTCATGATGCAATAGATATGATTAGTAAACACGCCAATAATGTTAAAATTGTATTTTTAACAGCAACTCCTATGTATGATAATCCAGTTGAAATTATATGGATGATTAATGTTCTTATTAGAGTTAATAATGACAATATAGAAGAGCTAAATCCAAAAGAAATTTTTAATGAAGACAAAGGATTTTCTTTCAAAAAAGAGGGAAAAGAAAAATTTATTAGAGCAATTAAAGGAAAAATAAGTTTTTTGAGAGGAGGTGATCCAGAATCATTTCCTTTAAGACTACCAGACCCCAAAGGTTCTAATACAAAAAATATTAAAACAAACTTTCTAGGAAAACCAATAGATCCGGAATATTTTAATCAATCTTCAAATTCAAGTATACTTACTTTGTCTAGAATGTCAAAAGAACATTTCAATGTTATTAATGAAAGAAAAGAAAATTCAAATAATAGTGGAAAAATTGATCATTTTCATATGCAAATGATGCAACTTCATAATGTTAGATGGTACAAAAAAGCTTCTAAAAATAAAGATGATGATGACGACATTAATGCCTTATCCGGTTTAGAAAATCATTTTAAAATTACAAAATCCGGTATATATACACCTTTAAATGATAAAATATTAAATAATTTAAATGATTGGTCTCCAAAAGCAAACACCATTGTTAATCATATTCTAGAAATGAAAGATAATGGTATTGCTTTTGTATTTTCTCAGTTTGTATCTTCAGGTGTTATTCCAATAATGTTAGCTCTCGAATCAAAAGGATTTTCAAAATATGGTGGATATGGCTCTAATTCTAAATTTAATCATCTAAAAATTTCAAGAAAAGATTTACCAGATAGGGGTAACTATATAGTTGTTACATCCAATAAAATATTAGCAACTACGAGAATGAGAGAATATATTAATATTGCTCGTTCTAAAGGAAATGAAACTGGAAATAAAATAAGAGTTATTATTGCTTCTGGCGCCGGAGGTGAAGGTCTCGATTTGAAATGGATTCGTCAAGTTCATATTATGGAACCCCATTTTCATCTTAGTCAAATTGAACAAGCTGTTGGAAGAGCTATTCGTAATAAATCACATAAAGAATTACCAAGAGAAAAGCAAAATTGTACAATATTTTATCATGCCACACAATACCCAGTCGGAATAAATTACGAAACTATTGATATGCATTTGTATAGAATTGCTATGAAAAAACGTAGTGCAACTATTCAAGTCAGAAAACTTATACAAGAATACAGTATTACTTGTGAATTTTTTAAAGGAGTTAATATTTTTGACTATAACCAATATTTTGGTAAATTTATTATCGATAGTAAAGGAAAAAAATTTAAATTCACTAATGAAATGATAATTGATGAAGGTTACAATAATAAATGTTTAATATGTCAAAATATTTTAAATGAAAAAGAAACAGATTCAGATACATATAACCCAAATATACATAGTAAATGGCATATTTTTGAAGCTATGAAAAAAATACAACAACTATTCGAAATTAGTGATAAATATTCGCTTATTGATATTGTTACTAATGTGCAAGAATGGAATAATGAAATTGATGAAGAATCTATTTATTTTGCTCTCGATATTATTATTAACTCGCCACATATAGTCTCTAATTTTGAAAATCAATTCAATGTTGAAGGTACTATTCATCAAATTGATAATTATTATGTTTTTGTACCACAACATACAGAATATACCGGTATTCATTCAGGAATACCCTTAACTATATCAAATCAATATGTACCATTGAATATAATTCCATGGCCAAATAGACCCGAAACAGAAGAAAAACGCTTTAAAAAGGATATTGATATATCATTAGTTAAAGATTACGATAATCTTATTCAAAAGTTAATATTTAGTGGTAACGATTTTTGGTCTAAAATTCCAGAAATAAGGAATGAATTAATCGCAGAAGTTTTAATAGATAAACTTGATCCAGAAAATAGAAAATATCTATTTTTCAATCAAAATACACTAACAAATAAACAACTTCTTAAAGCTTTAAATAGATATGCTTCATCTTCTATACAAGGATTTATAAATATTAATGCCATAAATACTCAATATAATATTTTAGACAAAAATGATTCTAACAATATTTTAAAAAAGTCTGAATTACCTAAAAATTCAAAAACACCAAGAAGAAATTTCTTTGGATATTTAGATTATATTAATGACAAAGCATCTTTTTATATTATGGATGGCCGTAAACCAGACAAAAAACCATCTGGTTGGAAAGTTTTAGCCCAACAAAAAGAAAAGCTTTTTGGATTGATTAATGATATTATACAAGTTGAAACAACCAAAAATTCAAAGAAATTTAAACTCATGAATTATCCTAGATATGTATATAACGAAAATTTACAACTAAAACAAGGACAATTTTATGCTAAAAATAATTCTATCAAAGCAATCGATTTATTAGTAGAATGCGAAATGTTATTTCGTTATCTTGACAAAATTACAGATAAAGAAGATAAAAAATGGTTTTTTTCATATACAGAAGCATATGATTACGGTATTCAATCGAAGAACAAAAATCTTAATAAAAAAGATGATGACACTTTGGCTAAAAAAGGTACAACTATTAAAAAAACAAGAAGAAAGCTTAAAAACAAATCAAATATTGTAACCAAAAGAAAAAATCCGTAAAGCTAGTCTTGTCAAGCCTTCATTAAATTAACAAATACTTCATATTTTTTATTAATTGTTTCCCATTTTTGTAAAGCTAATTCGCCTTTGAAGCAATTAAATATACAATTATCATAAATATTATATTTTAATACTTGTTTTTGTATTATTACTTCTATTGGATTTTCAAATTCTCTCGCAAAAAATACTAAATGTTTCTTTGGAACTCTAACATAACACGTTTTTTCTACATAAGATTTATTCGAAAAACAAGAAGCAGTATGAAAACTACAATGTTTTTTAATGATTTTATTGATTTTTTCATTAAAAATATTCATCAAATTTGTATAATCATCATAACACAAATTAAAATTGTCGAATCTTATTTTTAGTTTTAAATCATAGTACATACAAATTCATATTTTAATATTTAATATCTATAATTATAAATTTTTATGTAATAAAAAACTCCTCCTTTTGTCCAACATTTGCAGTCACAATAAAGCTATTTAATAGATTTTTTTCAGAATAAGCATTGAAAATATGTCCATTATTTGTGCTGATTCTTAAGCATTTGTTGTTATTAATGGTTCCTTGTAAAACTTCCTTTCCTGTTTCAGAATTCTTCCAATATATTTTTATATATGATTCGTTGGAACATGAAAAAGTAACAAATACACGCAGTTCACGTTCTAGATCTTTTCCACACATCAACGCCTTCATCACATAGTCAAGTGTTTGTGCCTCATTATCATTTATATTTAATGAATATACTGTTTGTGGTGCATTTGCTTCAAGATGATTTGGAGACGAAGCACGAGGAATCGTAGCTATTCCCATTTTGTTTAGAGTCGCCAAAACTATTGTACATAAATCCGCATTTTTTGATTTCGCTATGTTTGTAAGTGCTTTATAAGCATTTGGTGCTTCTCTTTTCCTATTTACTATACCGTCTACAACGTTATATGCTTGAAACAATATATTTTTTGATTTCAATAAATCTATTATCTTTGGCCGAAACCAAAGTTGCCAAGCATTTCCCTGATATAATTGTGGAACAACTTTACAAAAAGATAACAATTCATTTAAGTCATTTATATCGAAGTTACTTATTCCAATATTTTTTAGTTTTCCATTTATATAAAATTCTTCAAGTGCTTTCCAAGAACCTTTCCACGCAAAATAGTCTTCTATTGGAGGAGGCCCCGCATCCTTTATTCTCTGAGGTAGATTTTCCTCTTCCTTTTTACAACGTTCCTTCCAACTATCTCTACATCGCGGCCAATGTATCAACATTGTTACTTCACAACACCCATTTAAACCTTTTAACATGTCTTCAACCGCAAGAATAGTCCTTTCATAACCAAGATGTGTGTAACGCACCTTTGTGACTACTTGTAATCCAGGATTATTTTGTAAAACAGTGTCTGTATTACAAGTAATGGCTGCACGTTGATTCGTATCAACCAACTTTATTCCATGTATCAAAGTCGCATTTTTTATAACATCTGGTATGCGATCTTTTTGCATATTTCCTATTCCAAGTCCTATTGCTGGAAATTTGTTACTATTGTTAAGGACAAAATTGAAATCATATTCATGGTTATGGTCTAATATTACTTTATTCTTTATACAATTTTTGGGATTCGGATGTAATCCCATATCTAATCTTAATAATATTTGCCCCTTATAGTTGTATATATAATTATTTTCTTTGCAATTTAAACATCTTTTTAATGTTACTAAATTAGAAAATGTACTTCTTGATAGTCCTACAAAATTTTTTGATCTTAAACATAACTCAAAATTTATAGCAGCATTTATTTCATAGTCTTGGTTTTCTTTAAAAAAATATCCATTTTCTATTTTTTCTTGTTTGAATTTCTCCAATATAATATAATGATTTTCTCCTGTTGTGAAAAACAATTCACTATTATTCCATTTTTCTTTGTAAATATTTATCAAAGTCTCCAATTTTATTAATAATGTTTCATTTTTTATAACTTTTTTGGTTTTAGAATATTGAATCCAGTCATTTTCAATCCGAATATGAATCGCATTCTTTTTTTCTATATTCTTTATAAGATTTACTAATTTCAAATTTTCACTATTAAGCCTAAGAGATTTTAATACGACTATATTCATACAATTTGTTTTCATCATATTTGCGTTTCGTTGTTTCTTCAGATTTTTCTCAGACATATTCCATAACTTATTCCCATCTATAACTTTTTTTACAATTAAACTATTTGAACTATTATAAATCTTTTTTGGTACCATAAAATCTTTTAATCCAGTATATTTTCTCATATTTTCATTAAAAAAATCTATGTCATAAATATCTGAAAACAATATTTCATTTGTCAATCCAAAATTTGGTTCTAACAATTTTTCTTTATCTTTTATTGCCACTTCAACACCACTAAAAAGACAAAACAATTTGTTACATAATCCCCCCTTTAATTTTATTTCGTATACCATATTTTGTATACTATTTAACTCATTCTTAATGTATAAAAAGGAATATTTATCCAATTATTATTTTTTGATTTTTATGTTGATGAAGACCTCAATGCGGCAAGTGCTCTTACCGCTTCTAATTCCGAATTAATATTACGAATTTCTTCATTCAAGACTCTTATTTCATTTTGAACATTCATAATTTGAGAGCTATTAGAATCTCCTGGTTGCACATCATTACCAATTTGAACGCCAAGTTGCATTAAACTACTATACAAATGTTGAATATTATTTGCAGTCCGTTCTCTATTAGATAATCTTAATGGCGCATTACAAAATCTACAACCAAATCGCAAAATATTTACTCGACCACAAGAATTACATAATATTCTAGGACTTGCCCACCCCCTCTGAAAACGCTGACTTCTCCACCATTCATCAAACTGATTGTCAAAATGTTCCTCTTCAGTCAATTCTGGGTAATTTCTTTGTCCATTTTCTTCAACATTATTTGTATTTTGATTTGCTATTAGTTCACTTAAAGAATCTTGCCCATTAAAACTATTTGATGGATCACTCATATACTGTCGGATTGCTTCTCCAATAGTGGGATCTCTTACATATAGCTCCATTAATACCCTTATTTCTGCCCTTACTTCCGAAGATAGCTCTTGCTCAATAGATGGTTGATGACTTACATGATTAATTCTTGGACCCGGAAAAATTCCATTTTCAGGCCCAACTCTTGAATTTGTATAATCAGATCTTAATCCGTATCTTCTTAAATCCTCTCTATCATTTGTATCTGAAGAATTTAATATAGATCCGCCATCAGGGCGCATATTATTCAAAGATCTCCAATATCTTTGAATAATGTACCTATTATTATATGATGTGTCAAATCTTTCATCTTGAATTTCATTGATAGCCGAATCTATATCATTTTCTTCAAGTACATCAATAGTTCTATTAATAATATCATTCACATTACTTCGCATATTTTCGATAGAAATATTAGTCCTTTGAATATTATTACTTGGGTTTGGATCATATGGTAATAAAGGATCTTTACCATTTTCTACTAACCAATCATTGATTCTATTTCTAAGTTCTAAATTTGGAAATAGATTTTTACATAACAAAGCATCCCGAGTTTTTGGACTAGTGTTATTAGTTTGAAACCATCTATTTATTTGAGTTTTGTCATAAGAATGACCATCGGCGGCAATTACAGGTTCTTTCATTAAATCTAATGAAATAGGACAGCGAAATTCTTCTGGAATGTTTTCTTCATTATATATTTCACTATTTGTCTCAATAGTTATTTGATTATCAACTTTCATATTAAATAATTTTCTCACTAATTAACTTATTTTTATTAATAATTAATAATCATTTTTATAATGGATCACTATATTCTAGAATTTCTAAAATTTTACTTGCAAAATATACATCATTCGCAGCAGCACTTAAATATTTTACATTTTTTGTTCTTTTAAAAGTTTTTGTTCCATCTTTTTTTTTATATATAATCCAAGTATATCTTTCAGAAGAATCTACAAAATATTCAAAACATTTTTGTAATAATAATAAAGGCTCATACCAATCATTTTGAAGCACTTTTTCAACTATTTCTTCGTCAATCCATCTATATTCATAATTATTCCAGTCAAGTGGTTTCACCCTTTTATATGCTAAAAATTCATTATATAATGTATTCATTAAATAATCTGCTTCATGACCTTCAAAATTAGATACATACACATTTGTTTGATTTAAAAGATTTATAACTCTTTTAAAAAACAAAATAGCTACTCTACCTGGATCTATTATTATTGCGTTATCCAATAATTGTTTTGGATTTTGAAATATAGTCTCAAAATATTGAGCATAATTATACTTTTTCCATGTTAGATTTCTAATTGCTATCCTATTTTGTCCGTCATGTGTAATTCGACTATAAGAATTAAAAGGACTATTATCCATAGCATATTTCAATAAAAACAAAGTATTTGGTGAACGTAAATTTTTATCAAGTTTTTGTAGATTCAATAAATCTAACGAAAATTCACCGTCATTAAAAAAATGTAAAATATTTCTACGAGGAACAATTATTTGTCCGTTTAATATGGATTTTTCAAGTTTCATTAATTCCATAAAATCTCTACTTTTTTCTTGAAAAAAAATATTGTTTTGATTTTCTATATTATCATCATTGTCTATTAATACTGAAATCCGCATTGGTTTGTTTAAGTTGAGAGAGTTTGAATTATAATTCTTACGAATATCTTCTAAACGTTTTGTTTTTATTTCATTATTTAGTTTTATAACTTGAAGTTGATTAGCCAGTTTTATAGTTTCATTTTTTTGATTCCTAAGTTTTCTTTTTAACAATTCTATTTCATTATTAGAATTATTATTGCTACTAACCGATTCTATATAATCCATTTAATTTATTTTTAATAATTTCTATTTATATTGATGATTTTTTATTGAGTTACAAAAAAAAGGCGCATATAGTCTATTATTCAGAGGGGAGTTAAATGCGTTGCATCTCCAGATAAAGGAAACTTGCCTCCAATTCGCGCCACCTGCGCTTCCCATTGCTTTGGTAGATTTTCGGAAGGCTTGACAATATTGGTTTTTTTTGACAGAAAATAAAGTTTATATTTGGTTTTGGTTTTGTTTTGAAAACAAATTAGATTGATTCTTCCTTTGTAAGATAGCTCTTGTAGAGTATTCAAAATATAAGTTTTGCTATTGATAATATCTGGAGCGTAATACGAATTCTTCCAATAGTGTTTAATAATTATATCCTTAATTGTATCATCAGACCAAATATAATTTTTTTCAAAATCAACTAAATTACAAATATAAAGTTCAAGGGATTTCTTGAATATTTCAGAAGACTTTTTTGATTTTTCAAGATTTTTTCTATATTTATTCTTACTATTTTCAGTTTTTTTTGAATCATTTTCTGCTTCATTTAACAAATCTTTAAGATTAGATTGAGTCCGAATCATTTGTTTTGTATTAATCTTTTGTTTAGAAAAATTGCTTTTCTTATATATGAAATTTATAACTCTAATAAGTCAAACAAATCATTTTTATTTTATATGAAAATATTATTCATTACTTTTGTTTATCCAAACAAGACGTGATCCACCTTTATGTTTTGGACGTTTTGGCTTAGGAACAATATAATCTACCAATTCTTCTCTCTTATGTAAATCTCCAAATACAATTTCGACTGGCGTACTTGGTCTTGAGCGTGTAGTACTCCGTTTCTTTTGAGCATCTAACAAACTAATTTTAGCATTTTCAAGTATTTCAAGATTATCATTATTTTTAACATTTTTTATTATTGCATTTATTGTTTCAACTACAGAACTTGTTTCATCAATAGCAATAGATCTTAATATTGATGTTGATTTTTCTCGTTTTAATCCATAGTCTATAGGTTTTGAACATAATGAAAAAATATGACTTGGTTCTGGAAATTCTTCTAATACTCTCAATAAATTGCCGTATAAATCAAAAACACATATTATTGAATTATCTCCCATCGAATGATTATGTACACTAACAACTATCATAGATTCATCCTCGCACATAATACAAATATCACATGAATTATATCCTTCATATTTAGATACTATTATATCTCTATTTACCCAAATGTTTCCGTCCTCAACTACATTATGATGTGTCCTTTCTAACTTTTTATTTTTCTCTAACTTTTCTTTAACATCAATATTCTGAATTACTTCACCATCTATACGCAATAACTTTATTAATCCATTTGTAGAACAAGTTAATATAACATCTGGGGTTGGAATATTACTGTAACCAATATCGGGTTGACCTTTAGTAATGCTTCCTAAAGTACTGTTTAAAAATCTACAATCGGATACTTGGTTCTTAAACACTTCACTAAAGGTATACAATACAGTTAAAGATAAAGAATTCCCTTCTAGTTTAATAGACGTATTATATACTTCTATTAAACCATCATGAAATCCACATATTAATAATTTATTATCTTTAGAAAAATTACAACTAGTAACCCATTTATCTTCCCTATCTAGTTCAACAGATTGCATATCAATTTCTGTGTCGAGTTCTAAATCAAAATACTCAGTACCTTGTGGCAGTATAACCACAATAAATCGCCCATTATTGCTTATTCTTAGTGATTCTATTTCTGGGTCACTACACTCACGAGAATCAACCCTTTCACCAGTCTCAATATTATAAACATGAATTTCAGAATTTAAGTTAGGATTGTTATCATTTGGTTCAATATATTCTTTTTGCATTCCAACAACAATAACCGGTTCTTGTTCACAAGCAAATATATATGAACCAAAAATATATATTGGTAAGTTATCTTCTTCGTTTAAGGATTCATAATTTGTTTCTATTTTGTATAATTCTGTTCCACTATTTGAATCCAATATATGTACACATTTATCACTAAGAACTGCAATTACTTCACCATTTGAACAATATACAGCACCTGGAGATAGTATTGTGGAATTTGTATTATCAATAATTTTCATATCCTCTTTTTTCATATCTTTTTCCATGTAAATACCACCAGTCTTAACATCCCATTGTATTAGTTTTCCACTATATGTAGAAGATAATACAATATAATCACTATTGAATTCTTCCATTAAAACTACTTAATATATTCTTTTTTAATCATATTTTTTGAAGAAGTTTATCTTATTTTTTTTTAGTTTCTCAACCTCTTTTGATGATAACGCTCCAGCATCTCTCCATAACTGCTGATCCTTTGAAATTTTGTTTCTTTTTGCTCTTTCTTCAACACTATCTCCATCATCAGCTTCTTCTCTTCTTAAAAACCATAAAAATAAAAAATCTTTTTCTTTTTTTTGCTGTTTATTTACCTTTTCATATTCAAAATCAGATTTTAACCATTTTCCAGCTCTATAATATCCCATCGATTGTTTTTTCTTTGCTCGTCTCAAAGCATTTCCTTTCAAATCACTACCATCCCACGATCCACCAGAACGTTGCATATACGGCACATCCTCAATAGGTATTTCACCCGACTTCACCTTTCGGGGATCAACCGCAAAAAGATGTGTTGCCTCACCCTTCTCTAGTGCCTCAACAAAAGAATTAAAAGAACGTGATTTATATGCTTTTCGATCAGTCTTCTTTGAAGAATTTGCTTCCTTTTTTTTTAGTTGTTTATATTCATCAGGATCAATACCATCTGGTACGTAACCCGCATATAATAAAACTCTTCTATTTCTTGTTTGTTGTATATTAACAAAAAAAGCTGATACAGAATATAATAACACAAGATATTTCTTCATATGTATTAATATAATTTTAACTTTATTATATAAATGGAGAATATGGAAATCGAATCCATGACCTCCCGCATGC
>CETY01034605.1_pt1 | contig 32502 bp, 35 predicted proteins | sample 361551 | NCBI WGS metagenome assembly CETY01 (sample SAMEA2623135, study PRJEB7988) | marine metagenome | biome: marine biome (ENVO:00000447); feature: deep chlorophyll maximum layer (ENVO:xxxxxxxx); material: "saline water (ENVO:00002010), including plankton (ENVO:xxxxxxxx)" | depth 45 m | reverse complement strand
AATGATTATTATAGGAAAGCATTTACACAAAATAATTTGCCTAACTTGTATTCTGGTTTACATTTTTTTAAAAAAACAGATAAAGCAAAAGAATTTTACGCATGGATGGAATTAATTTCAAATAATTGGGAATTATTTTATGGACAATATGTAAAACATCATTATCCTCAATATCCTAGCATGGATATTACTGCTGCTGTAGCATGCAAACTATTAGGTATCGAAAAACAAATAACTTATACTAAAAACAACATTATTAAATTTGTTCATATGAAACCATACATTCAAGGATGGACTCAGGTGAAAGAAAAATGGACAAATCAACTAGGCGTATATGTTACAGAAAATCTTGATCTTGTGATTGGTAATTATAGACAGACAGGAGTTTTTCATTATACTGAACCATGTTTTTTTTCTTATAAGTTGCTAGAAAGATATTGTGAAAAGATAGGATTATGATGTATGTAATTTATGATACTGAAAACAACGTAACTTCGATAACAAATGTTATGCCTATTGACGGAAATTATCTAGAGGTTGCACTAGAAGAAGTTGAACCATTTTTTCAAGGCAAGGATAGTTACTTACACTATCAAGTAAAATTAAATCCAAAAACCACTTTATTGGAATTAACACCTAAGACTGATTATGAGGAAGATGCATTTGACATTAACCAAATAATTTACGAAGTGCCCACAACGCAAGATACTGCAGATTTGTCAATTGTACAAGATTGTCCTAATAAATGTTGGAAATTTTTTCCATCAACTGAATTAAAAAATGGAGTTGCAACACAAAATTTTGGTAGACGAATTGATTTATTTTTTAGTGTAACCAAATTGCACAATCCAAACATTTTATATAGGCAGTTAATAGTAAGATTTGATAAATTATTGCAAGAACATTACTTTATTGTTGATTTTAAATATCCTTTTGAGTTTGAGGGTACAAATATCAGTGTGTTTACAAATAAACGATTTAATTCATATAATTATAAAAAAATAAACAATGAGTAAAAAAAAATTTCGTGTACTTGATTATGACATTGTGTATCTTAGCTATGATGAACCCAATGCCGAACAGAATTACGCTGATTTATGTAAAAAAATACCTTGGGCCAAACGTGTGCACGGTGTAGAAGGTTCAGATGCTGCTCATAAAGCATGTGCAAAAATAAGTGAAACAGATAGATTTGTTACAATAGATGGTGATAATCGTATACGTGAACATTTTTTAGCACAAGAGATCGATTTTGATGAACATGTAGAACTAGAAAATAAAGTTATATCTTGGTGCGGACATAACGTAATTAACGGATTAATGTATGGAAATGGTGGTGTTAAGTGTTGGCCACGTGAATTTGTGTTAAACATGCGAACACATGAAAATGCTGCACCTGACAATCCGCATGCACAGGTTGATTTTTGTTGGGACGTTGAATACATACAGATGAATTCATGTTTTTCAGATATATATAATAATGCAACACCGCATCAGGCATGGAGGGCAGGATTTCGCGAAGGTGTTAAAATGGCATTAGATCAAGGAGTACGGCCAAGTCTATCACAATTTAAACAGAATCATTGGAAAAACTTACACAGATTATATATTTGGTTAATGGTAGGTACTGACGTGGATAATGGTTTATGGGCAATATATGGCGCAAGACAAGGATTATATAAAACTATGTGTACTGATTGGGATTATATTCAGGTCAGAGATTTTAAATATTTAAATCAATTATGGCAAGAATATAAAAATTACAATTATGATGAAATGTTAAATAGATGTATTAATATTGGAAACAAAATAAAAACAAAATTAGAACTACCGATTTGTGATAATCCGTTAATGCCTGAACAGAATAAATTTTTCAAAACTGTCTATCGCAATCCGGATAGGATATCTCGCGCAGTAATAGATCCTGAGTAATAATGAAATTTGACAAAAATTATTATTTTAATAAAAGTAAAAATTTTTGTATGTTTCCTTGGATACATATGATGTTTACTCCTAATTCAGAAATGTATCCTTGTTGTTTACTTGGAGATATGAATCCATTCGTTTCAAATGTAAAAGAACAAAGTTTTTTAGAATTAACAAATTCTAAAAAAATGAAGGAACTACGGCTCAAGATGCTAGCCGATGAACCATCTAAATATTGCGAAACTTGTTATAAAAGTGAAAAATATTCTGCTAATAGTTTTCGTACGTCATCTTTTGAATATGAATCGGAATTTGAGAATATAGTGTCATCTACAAATTCAGACGGTTCTTTAGATAATTTTAAAATGCTATATGTAGATGTTAGACTAAGTAATAAGTGCAATTTTAAATGTAGAATGTGCGGGTCACTATTTAGTAGTTCGTGGGCAGAGGAAAATGGAAATGAATTTCCTATTATTAGTGCAAACAAATCTATAGTTAATAAAATTATAGAGCAAATTCCAAATATCAAAGTGGTTTATTTTGCAGGCGGAGAACCGCTGCTAATGAATGAGCATTTTATTTTACTGGAAAAAATTATTGAATCAGGACGTAGTGTAGATATTAAACTACGGTACAATTCAAATATGAGTACAATAAAATATAAAAAAAAGAATATTATTGATCTATGGAATCAATATAAAGAAGTTCAATTTTATGCAAGTATTGATCATTATGGTAGTCGTGCAGAGTATATACGGCATGGTACAAAATGGCAAGTTGTATGTAAAAATATAAAACAGTTACAAAAATTATCAAATATCAATATAGATTATAATGTCACTGTTACAAATTTTAGTTTTTTAACGCTTATAAATTTTATACATTACATGATAAATGAAAGGCTATTTACAAAAACGACAAATATCACTTTTACTGCTTGTCAAAATCCTGAACATTTTTCTCCTTGCGTATTACCAATGTCCTTTAAAAATAAAGTCAAAGACAAATTTTATACAGAAGCTAGTATTTGGAAAAAAGAAGGGTATTATTTTGCAAACAATTTATATAGTCTTTTAGATTTAGCGTATAGTGTAGATTTGTGGAAAAAACAAAAAATAAATTTTTTGAATCAAGTTGATAGTAGAGATGCTATACGTAATGAAAATTTATATAATGTTTTTCCAGAATTATATGGTATAGAAAATCAAAGTATATGAGTGAAACTAATTTAATAAGACAAAATAATTTTTTGATGGATAAAATAAGTCCTACATTTTGTTTAGCAAAGTGGCATCATACAACAATTTATTTGCATACAGGTGACACTCATAGTTGTTATCATCCGTCACCGCACAAAATTTCATTAAATGAAATTAAAAAAAATCCTTCAGCATTGCATAATACATTACAAAAAAAGAAAGAACGAGCACAAATGTTAGTTGGTGTTAAGTGTGAAGGATGCCAATATTGTTGGAACGTTGAAGAATTAGGTGATGATCATATTTCAGATAGAATGATAAGAAATCAAAGTATCTACAAAAAAGATCGGGTAGATGAAATACTTAAAAATAATTGGGACTTTGATATTAATCCTGAATACATTGAAATTTCTTTCAGTAACGAATGTAATTTTAAATGCGGATATTGCCATCCAATGGCAAGTAGTTCGTATTATGCTGAAGTTGAAAAATATGGTCCTGTCAAGCAAGTAAGTAATCATCGTGTTAATGTTGATTGGTTTACTCCTATTGATGAAAAGGACAATCCATATGTTGATGCATGGTGGAAGTGGTGGCCTGAAGTTAGCCAAACACTTAATATATTAAGAATTACTGGCGGTGAGCCTTTATTGCATAGGAGTACGTGGCAGATTTTGGATGACCTATTAATAAACAAAAAGCCTCATCTTGAATTAAATATCAACAGTAATTTAGGAGTTACGCATAGACTTGTTAAAAAACTTGCACAAAAAGTTAATTTATTAGAAGACAAAAAATCAGTGCGTAAATTTAAATTATATACTAGTATTGATACATATAATGATAGGGCTGAATACTTACGCACAGGATTGCAAATAGAGTTGTGGGAAAAGAATTTAACATACTTTTTAGAATCAACAAATGGAAATGTAAGTATTATGTGTACTTTTAATATACTAAGTGTTACAAGTTTTATCTTATTTTTACAAAAAATTTTAGATTTACGGAAAAAATTTTATAATAGCAAAGCACGCCGTATAAGATTTGATACTCCATATTTAAAAGAACCATTACAATATGATATGAATATATTACCAAAAGATCAATTTAGTAAATATTTTGATAATATATTAAATTTTATACATAAAAATTGTGATGATAAAGATACAACATTGTTTAGCAGTTTAGAATATGAACGTTTTAGAAGGGTAAAAAATTATTTTTTACAATCAAATTATGATGAAGATAAAATTTTAGAGGGTAGAAAAGATTTTTTTTATTGGTTTACAGAATATGATAAAAGGCGAAACACAAATTTTTTACATACTTTTCCGGAAATGAAAGATTTTTGGGATTTGTGTGCCAAATCTAGAGATATTTATAATGATAAAATGGGAATATAATAAAATTAATGCACTGCATATTGAACCAAGTTCACTTTGTAATGCAGCTTGTCCTGGTTGTACTAGGCATGTTAATTATAGTCCTAATGTCAATCCGGACTTAATTTTGACTTCTATCAATATTGAAAATTTCCAAAAGTGGTTTCCTTTAAATTTTACTAAAAAAATTAAAAGATGGTTATTTTGTGGTAGTCAAGGAGATCCATTGGCGTGTCCTGATATATATAAAATTTTAGAATATGTTTGTAACAATAGTGTATCTCGGGTGCAATTAAACACTAACGGAGGCTTAAGGAATCCTAAATTTTTTAGAAAATTAGGAAATTTATTTAAAAATTCAGTGCATAATCATTCTAAAATAGATACATATCGTTATATTGTTTTTTCTATTGACGGATTAGAAGATACAAACCATCTTTACAGAAGAAATGTTGTTTGGAAAAAATTAGAAGCAAATCTTGCTGCTTGTGCAGAAACAGGAGCTAACATACATTGGGATTTTTTAAGATTTAAACATAATAATCATCAGATAGATGAAGCAAGACTTCTTGCAGAAAAATATGGAGTATCATTAATGTTAAAAAATCCATTTGGTGTAGAAAATTTTGCTATGCCTGTGTTAGACAAAAATTTTGAATTAGAATATTATTTAGAACATCATGAAAAAGAATTACCTAAAATGCCTGCTGGTGGCAAATTTGTAGGGAAACCAAGTCCGTTACCAAAGAAGAGTGTAGAATTAAAAAAAGATGAATGTATACGTTGTTATAGTTTTGATAAATTAGAATCTGATCCTAATGTTGCTATGCAAGAATTATATGTATCAGCACAAGGTAAAGTTTATCCATGTTGTTTGGTAGGGAATGCAGCTAATGGAGCAGCTTACAAATCTAGTGTGTCAGAATTACATGATCAGTACAAACATTTAAGAGAAAAAAATAATTTACATTATTTTTCATTAGAACAAATAATAAATCACACAAATTCATTACAAATGTTTGCAAGTAAGTTTGATTACAACCCTTTTCATTTTTGTTATGAAAACTGTAAAAAATCGCAAAGACGATTTGCTAATCTTTTCATTGATAAAAAACATGAGTGATTATAATGCAGATGCTGATAAAGCAGAAAAACAATTAAAAATGATAAGTCCTACTATGTGTTATGCCAAATGGGCACAAGTATCTTTGCATTTAACAAATGGACTAGGCAGTAGTTGTTATCATCCTCCATTACATAAAATTGATCCTTATGAAATTTTGAATGATCCGTCAGCATTACATAATACTAGGCAAAAAAAACAAGAAAGAACAATGATGTTGAAAGGTGCACAGCCTCGTGGATGTTCGTATTGCTGGGATATAGAAAAACGTAATGAAAGGAGTGATAGAGTTTATAAATCTGGTGAATATTGGGCACAAGATTCTAGAAAAGAAATTTTTTCTAAATTAGATACAGATAATATTGATCCTACTTATGTTGAAGTAAATTTTAATCAAGCATGTAATCTTTCTTGTGCTTATTGTTCTCCGCATTTAAGCTCTACTTGGGAACAGCATATACAAGAAAAGGGTGATTATGAAATTTACCAAGGTAATAAAACTGTCAAACATAATAATTTAGAGGCATTGAACGAATTAGGATTTATGCCTTTGAAAGTAGCTCAAAAAAATAATCCATATATTACGGCATTTTGGAATTGGTGGCCAAAACTTTATAAATCTTTACAAGTTTTTAGAATTACCGGAGGTGAACCATTAATGGATTCTAATACATACAAAATTTTAGATTATGTGTACAACAATCCAAACAGATGGCTAGAATTATCAATTACAACAAATTTTTCTCCTAACAAGAAAGAATTAATGGATAAATTTTTACAAGCTGTAAAAAAATTAGAAAAAATACAAATTTGGGAAGATAAAGAAAGATTTAACCCTGGTAGTGGTAATCATTGGTACGTCAATCCTGCATTGAAAAATTTTGCACTTTTTATTAGTGTTGATAATACAAATGCTAAAGCAGAATATGTGCGTGATGGATTAAATTTTAATTATATGGTTGATAATGTATATAGGTTTTTACAAGAAACAAATAATACTACAGTAACGTTTATTAATACTTTCAGTGTGTTCAGTGTGTGTAATACATTAGATTATTTGAAATTTATTTTAGATTTGAGAACACATTTTAGTAAAAATAATCAAACTATTGTTAAGATTCCAATTCAGGATCCTTATACAAAACATCCAGATTATGAGTACTATCCTCGCCAGCGAATTTGGTTCGATATACCTTTACTGCGGAATCCAAAATGGATGGCAGTAAATATTTTACCGGAATCAATATATAGTAAAAATTTAGAAAATGCTATTGATTTTATGAAAACCAATACAAAAATTGATAACTTTAATGGATTTTATGATTTTGAGATAGCAAAAATGGAAAGAAATTTACAATTTTTAAAAACAAATAGTAATGCAATTGATAGAGCAAATTTTGCAAAATTTTTTGTACAATATGATAAAAAAAGAAATAAAAATTTGTGTAAAATGTTTCCTGAATTGAAAGATTTTTTCCTTGAATGCCAACATACGCAAAAATCTTTTGATAATAAAGTTTTTTAATATTTTGATACAATCTTTATAAGTTACTGCCTAGTGTATGCGATAAGAGATTGAAAGTCTTGCAGTTCATCTTTATATTCAAAAAGTTTTTCAAAATTATGTATCAAAGCAGATTTATGTGATAAACGCCAATTTATTTGTTCTTGGTGTGACATATTTTTTAAAGTATCTATTAATTTTTTCAATTGACAAAAAATAAGATAAAATCTCTTTGTGTTGTCTGGTTCACTATCAAAAGAATAGTCAAATATATCAGTATACAATATAAATCCAAGATTTTGCAAATATTTATAGCAGTGTTGGTGTCCATAAATTATGAATGGCATTAATAATCCAATTGGTCTAAAAGTTTTTTCACTGAAAAACATCATAGTGTTGTTTTTATTATCAACATCAGTTTCTAAAACTAATTCTATAAGGTGTTGTTGACACAATTTCACATTTAAATTATGTGCATGATTAGTAGCAAAATCAGATGTATCGGCAATGATAGGTAACATCTTTAGCCACTTACGATCATATCTCATTCCAAATATAGGTAATTCTTTTTTTAAATAATCTTGAATACTTTGTATATTGTGACCATTTAGTGTTTTCTGTAGCAATCCTTGACTAACAGTGCAATAGTTGTTTGTATCTTTATTCATCTTTAAAACATAATTTGCAAGCACTCTGTGTTCTCTTGATCGTCTGCTTAACGATAAAATAATTTTATTATGTATATAAGATTGTTGAAAGTTTTCTTTCATAACTTTCCAATACCGATTGGATTTAATTTTTACTTTTACATGTGATTCATTTTCGCCATGTGTATATATATGATTGTATTCTGATTGTAAAGGAAAAACATTAGCTATTAATTCTCCTTTTAATCTATTACCTATGCTCCACTTAAATGCATGAAAATAAAATATTTTCATGTCATTTCGCAATGACATATTGATATTGCCAGAATTTATATATTTCTGTAAATTTTCTTTTTCTCGAAGATTACTTGTCGCGTAAATTACTTTATTTATAGGAATATTATATTTTTTGCAATTGTATTGTATGATATAAAAAAAATTCCAAGGAGTTTCTAAAGAACTATATCCTTCATTTGAGCAGTCATAAATCAAAAAAACATTATTTTTTATGCGTATTGAATTTAAGACTTTAGTAGGAATATATTGGAATATATCAGGCTTTTTTGGTAATTGCTGGTATAGCAGCATAACTTTATAAAATACAAATTTTTTGTTTTTCCAATGGTTAAATAAAAATTCTTTTATTAAAGATCCAGAATTACTATCTCTTAAATATGGGTTAGTAATTAATGGTAACTTCGTAAGGTCTTGAGTCATATTGAGAGTATGCTAAATATCTTATAAGGTAACATGTTAAATATCAATAATTTTAATACACATATTTTAAAAATTGTAAAAAATAAAAAAAGTCTATCAGCATTATTTAGCCGTAAAGAAACGCCAAAAGTTTATGTAAGACAAGCCAAATACCATCCTAACAATATAGCTCCTAACACGGAAATGTATATAGATTATGGTGATTGCGAGAACTTATTGTTTGTAAGTGGAGAAAGTTGGAGTTGGGGCGAAAATATAATAGGAACTGACATTATTTGTAGTCCTAAAATGCAAGATAATATAGATATAAGAGTAAAACATTGTTTTTGGGGTACAATTGCACACATGTTAAATACTAACATTTTAATTTCTAGTTACCCAGGAAACAGTAATGAAAATATGTTATGTAATTTTGATGGATTAGTTACAGAGTTTTCTGAAGATTTTAAAAAATTTAAAAAAATATTTGTTTTATATCAGATAACATCTCCTGGCAGAGATTACACCGGAATATTGAAAGATTATAATTTACCTAATTTTGATGTATTGTATAATAACGAAAAAACAGTAGATAATCTTTATGAACTTGAAGATTTTTTCCGTATGTATGAACATATGATAATATCTGGTGTGTCAAAAATTCAAGATAGAATTCCAAATATGAAATTATTTATGTGGAAAAATTTTAATAATTTTATAGGTACACAAAAAAAATATAATAAATTTTTTCCAAATATACATATTTGTGATACACCTTGGACACAATTTTCAGCTCTGATATTAGGAAGGAATTTTGAATTACCATATTGCAATGAAGTAGGGTGGTTTGATAAAACATATAGGATATATAAAAATTTTCGTTACGATCGACAGGAGATTATTGAAGAATTTAAAAGATTAGAGAAATTTAACGAACATTTGAAATCAAGTCCTTTACATGGATATCATCCAAATGCTGAGTGTCACTTTTTATGGGCAAATTTTTTAATTAATTATTGGAAATTATTGAAGGAATAGCATGCGAATAGGTTTTATTGGTTTAGGCAAGTTAGGAATGCCCTGTGCGGAAGTTATTGCAAAAAAAGGGCATGAAGTAGAAGGTTATGATATAAATCTAACTAAAAGTAAATTTTTTGATACTGTAAAAAATATAGAACTTGTTGTAAAAAACAAAGAGATTGTATTTGTTGCTGTGCCAACACCACATGATAAAAATTATGATGGCAGCACTCCTGTTGCCCATTTACAATCAAAGGATTTTTCATATGATGTTGTTAAAGAGGTATTAGCAGAAGCAAATAAATGGATGGGCAAAAATCAATTGTTGGTATTGATCAGTACAGTGTTACCTGGTACTGTACGTAGGGAGTTGATAGAGTTTACTACAAATACAGAATTTATTTATAATCCTTATCTTATAGCTATGGGTTCAGTAGCATGGGATATGGTTAATCCTGAAATGGTAATGATTGGCACTCAAAATGGGTCCATTACAGGTATTGCAAAAAGATTGTCAGAGTTTTATGAATCTATGATGGAAAACAATCCTCGTTATGTGGTAGGTACATGGGATGAGTGCGAGTGTATAAAAATATTTTATAATACTTTTATTAGTGCAAAATTAAGCCTTGTAAATATGATACAGGATGTAGCTGAATCACAGGGTAATATAAATGTTGATATTGTGACAGATGCACTTGCTAAAAGCTCGCAAAGAATTATGGGTCCGCAATATATGACTGCAGGAATGGGTGACGGAGGAGCATGTCATCCTAGAGATAATATTGCATTACGTTGGATGAGTGATAATTTAAATTTAGGTTATGATCTTTTTGATAGTATAATGAATGCTCGCGAAATACAAGCAGAAAATTTAGCAAAAAAGTTAGTAGAATTAAGCAAAGGATCAAATTTACAAATTGTAATACATGGCAAAGCTTATAAGCCAAAAGTGCCTTTTTGCGATGGTAGTTATAGCGTATTAGTAGGGTATTATTGTAAACAACTAGGATGCAAACCGACTTATGTTGATCCTTGTACTGGTGATATTTTTCAACCTAAAGAACCGTGTGTGTTTTTGTTAGCACATAGGAGTACAGTAACATATAAATATCTTAAACAAGCAGAAAAAGATGATTTGTATTGTATAATTCCAGATGGGTCAATAGTTGTTGATCCGTGGAGAAGTTATCAAAATAGCAAGTGCACAGTGGTACATTATGGCAACACAAGGTTGAATGTTTGATATATTCTATATTGGTAAAAAAGATCAACAATTTTATAAATTAAAAGAAAAATTTTTTACGATTAAACAGGCAGATAGTTTTGATGATGCAAACTGGCAAGCAATAACAAAATTTTTCTGGTGTATTTGGTCAGATGTCTGTGTAAACGATAATTTTGATTTTGATTATGAACCAGATGAAGGAAGTCAAGACATATCACATGTATTTTTAAATAAACAATATAATGATGGTATTTGGTTAGCATCAAAAAATTACAAAGTATCTAAAAAAGAAATAGAACACAGATTTTTAGTTCGTAAGAAAGAAGTGGATATAGTTGCTAGTAATCCAAAGCCATATGATAAATTTTGTATAGATACATATGATGATTATTTGCATGCTTTAAACAATAGTACTACAGAAATATTTTGGGCAGATAGCATTAATATAGATACAACAGGATATAATTTTGATTTATATTTTCCAGTTAGTGACAGATACAATCGTTGCGAAAATCACGTTTTTTTACATGATATACAGGGTGAACAAAAGTATGATGGACTTTTTTTATTATCAAAACACAAACCCATTACTAAAAATGAAATCGAGTATCGGCACATAGTATCTAGGAAAGAATGGCCTATTGTAACTAGCACTCAAAAATATTATGATAAATTTACGATTGATAATTATACAGATTATAAACACGCATTGAAAAATACTAAAACTGAACTTTTTTGGAGTATTAGTAGTGATATTATATCAGATAATTTTGAATTTGATTTATATTATAATTATCGTACAGATGAATTTCATTATGAAAGACACATAAATCACGCATTCCAAAATATATGCAACAATGAAAAAAAGGAAAACGGTGTTTTCTTATTTTCAAAACATATACCTGTAAGTGAACGAGAAATTGCATTCCGGCATATTGTAAATAAAAAACAACACAACATTGTAGTTAGCAAACATAAACCGTATGATGTTGTTTTTATAAGTTACAATGAATCTTTTGCAGATCAAAATTTTCACCAGCTTTTAAAAAAATATCCTGCTGCAAAAAGGATACATGGTGTAAAAGGCATACATCAAGCGCACATAGAAGCTGCAAAAATATGTTCTAGAGACATGTTTTGGATTGTCGATGCTGATGCTGTAATTGTAGATGAATTTAATTTTGAATATTTTGTTGAAAGATGGGATCGAGATGCTGTACATGTGTGGAGATCAAAGAATCCTATTAATAATTTAGTTTACGGATATGGTGGAGTAAAATTATTTCCAAGGCAACTTACAGTAGATATGGATTTATCAAAACCAGACATGACTACTAGTATTACAGACAAGTTTAAAGCAATGAACACAATTTCTAATATAACAACTTTCAATACAGATCCATTTAATACCTGGAAATCAGCTTTTAGGGAATGTTGTAAATTAGCTTCAAAAGTTATCGATCGACAAAAAAATCAAGAAACAGAAGATAGATTAAATATATGGTGTACAGTTGGTGAAGATAAACCATATGGACAACATGCTATATTAGGTGCCACAGCGGGTAGAGAATATGGATACAATAACCAAGGAAACATCATAGCACTACAAAAAATTAACGATTTTGATTGGTTGAAAGAAGTTTATGAAAAGTACAATTAAAATTTTGAATGGGTTAGAATTTTTATATCCAGAAAATGTAACTATATCTCAAATAAAACGAACATTAGATCTGTTTCCAGAAACAGAAGAATATTTAATAGATGCATATTCTATTGGACAACTTAAGAGTAAGTTGTGGTTAATTGAAAATCTACCAGATAATTTAAATTTGATATTTATTTGCGCTGGCTGGTATGGTACACTAGCTAATCTTATGTTTCAAAAGGTATCTAAAAAATTTAATAAAATACGGTCGTTTGACATAGATCCAGGATGCGCTGAAATAGCTGATAATATTAATCGTCCATTCGTCATTAATGGTTGGCAATTTAAAGCTAGTACGTTAGATATTTGTACTATGGAATTTCCCACCACCTATAAAACTTTTAGGAGAAATGGTACAAGTTTAACTTTGACAGAAATGCCAGATACAATTATAAATACAAGTTGTGAACATATAACAAATTTTGAACAGTGGTTCTGGCGCATTCCGAGTCGAACCCTATGTGTATTACAATCTAACGATTTTGTTAATTGTGATCAACATGTCAATTGTGTTAGTAATCTTTATGAATTTGCAGATCAAACGCCATTAGATAGAGTCATTTATGAAGGTGTGTTGGAGTTAAAACAATATAATAGATTTATGCGGATTGGATATAAATAAACTTTCATTAAGAAAATTACAACAAGAAAGTGCAAAAGCACTATTTGTTATACAAGCTACAAATAAAAATATATATACATTTAACCAACAGGCACATCATAATAGTCAAAATTGGTATAAAGCAGTAATTAAATGGTACATAGATCAATACGGTGGATTACCATCTGAAATTGGCCCCGCCAAAGACATAAAGTTAATATTATGAAAACTTGTGTGATTGTTGTTGATGCATGGGAAAAATGTTTATTTGAAGATACAAATAAATTTCCTTTTTGGCAGCAGGAATGCAATGCCTTTGCAACATTTTTACAAATACAACTATGTCAAATTAAAAATAAATTTTCCTATCATATATACCATTTATCTTGGGATCCTATAACTCAATATATTGACTTATTTGATGGTAACATTTATGATAAACAATGGCAATTAAATTTAAATAAATTAGGATATGAAAATATCTTTTTTTGTGGATTTCATCTTTTTTCCTGTGTAAAAAACAGTTATAAAAGTTTTCTTAAAATAACAAAAAATAAACAAAATAATGCAGCTATCGTATATAATTTATCTTTAATCAAACCAGGCGGCACATTTGTTAATACAAAATATAAGTATGTATACTATACTCATAAATTAGGATTTTCCCGTATAAAAGTTGAATTACATGAGTGATATATATGGATATGTAAATATACACAATATTAGAGATGATATAGGAATATTAAATTCATTTATTATTGGTAAACTTGGATATAATATAAAAAGGCTAAAAAACTTTTGCCGCCTAAATAAATTTGTTTTCATCCCAAACGAACCTTGGGAACATTTCCAACATAGATATGGCGTCACTGCATCTTTTTTACGTAATAATATTATAATATGTAGTAGTAGTGAGCAAAATCAGTTTGGAAATTTGTTTATGCTACCTACATGGCATTTACATAGATGTAAATATTTTATAGATACATTGTATGATATCAATAATTTTGAATATACACCGCAGAAAAAATTCATAACTCTTATTGGCAAAGACACAATTTATAGGAGATTATGGTATAACTTTATAGAAAAATTTTTACACAAAAGTTATTATAATTTTGCATATCGTCATAAAAATAATTTAAAAAAAACATCTAGATTTCCTCTTTGTTCAGAATATTTTAAGACCCATTGGGAATTCGGTATAGAAACTGGTAGCTATAGTGAAATGAAATTTTACAAGTTTATTACTGAAAAAACTTGGAGACCTTTTTTACTTGCTAAGCCTAATCTTGTTTTGGGTTATCCAGGTATGTATAAACGAATAGCTAAACTAGGAGTGACGCTCAATCCTTACATCAATTATGATTTTGACAATGATACAAGTGATAGATTTGATAAATTTTGTATAGAAGTTGAACGTTTACTAGCAGTTAAAGATATGAATCCTTTTTATAATCATGCTAAATTAAATCAATATGAAGTACATGAAATAATAGATAATACTCCTATGTTTTGTCCACTTACTGCTATGCATTCAGATCATAAACTTCAAAAAATATTTGATAGATGGCAAAAAATTGATAATACCTGCTACATTGATTTATACCATAACAAGGTTTTTTAATTGTACAAATATTCTGATATCAAGCAAATACATTTAGAAGTGACACAAAAATGTCAAGCTAGCTGCCCTATGTGTGATAGAAATCAAAATGGAGGTAAGATAAATCCGCATATAAATTTAGATGAACTTTCATTACAAGATTGTAAAAAAATATTTGATAAAAAGTTTATAATGCAATTAAACACAATGTATATGTGTGGCAATCTAGGAGATCCTATTATTGCTAACGATACTTTAGAAATATTTGATTATTTTCGCACAACTAATAAAACAATGTGGTTATCGATGAACACAAATGGCGGAGCAAGAGACAAGAATTGGTGGAAAGATCTTGCAAAAGTGTTACGTGGTTCAGCTGCAGTAATTTTTTCTATTGATGGACTTCAAGATACAAATCATCTTTATCGCCAAGGAGTATTATGGGAAAATATAGAACAAAATGTGAAAGCATTTATAGGTGCAGGAGGAAGAGCACGTTGGGATTACATAGTATTTGAACACAATCAACATCAAATAGAACAAGCAAAAGATATGGCAGATAAATGGGGTTGTGAACGTTTTCAAATTAAAAAAACAGGAAGATTTGTTACTTCTAATTTGGAACCAAAAGATTCTCACCAATCTATTAATAAAAAAGGTAAAAATATATTTAATCTTACTAAACCGGAAAAAAAATATCAAAATTCAGCGTTGTCTAAAATTAATCAACTTGTACAAAAACACCATTCTATGGATTTGTATTATGACACTGTACCGATAAATTGTAAGGTAAAAAAAATAGGTAGTTTATTTATTACTGCAGAAGGATTAGCTTTGCCCTGCTGTTGGACTGCTGGTAGGATGTATAAATGGTGGCATAATGATCCAAAGATTGAGCAAATTTGGAAATTTATTGATGATAAAGATAGTATAAATGCAAAGAATGGATTAAAAAATGTATTTGATTCTGGTATTTTTGACAAAATAGAAAAAAGTTGGAAAATAAAATCTTGTGATAATGGAAAATTAAAAGTTTGTGCTGTAAAATGTGGCATAGAATTTGATCCCTTCACTGAACAATTTTCGTGAATTCAATATGAGTAAATTACCTAAAAATGAAATTTCACCAACTTTTTGTATTCTACCTTGGATACATCTATCAAGTAGGCCAGATGGAAAAATGAGAACCTGTTGTACATCTAATGCAAGTTCTGTACAAGATCCAAACTCTACTAAAAAATCGGGGGGAGGTGAGGTTGGTGTGTTGAAGAATGATAAAGGAGAATCTGTAAATTTTAACAACACAAGATTGGCTGATGCTTGGAATAGTGGTTATATGAGAAATGTGCGTAAATTAATGTTGCAAGGAAAACAACCAGAAAGTTGTATCAAATGTTATAAAGAAGAAGCAGCAGGCCACATATCAAAACGTAATTGGGAAACAGATTACTGGAGTAAAAGATATGATATACAGCAACTTGTATCTGAAACATCAATTGATGGTGTTGTAGAGCCTAAAATTAGATATATCGATCTACGTATGGGCAGTAAATGCCAGCTTGCTTGTGTAATGTGTTCACCACATGATTCGTCTGGATGGATCAAGGATTGGACACAGATTTTTCCTAAATTAAAAAATAATAGGCTAATAAAGAATCAAAGTTGGGATAATAAAGGTTTATCACATGGTTCGTCATATAATTGGCATAAGAACAACCCTTTGTTTTGGGACGATTTAATGCAACAAATACCGCATATGTATCAATTATATTTTGCTGGTGGAGAAAGTTTAATTATAGATGAGCATTATAGTTTATTAGAAGAATGCGTCAGGAAAAATTATGCTAAAAATATTGAATTGCGCTATAATAGTAATGCAGTTGAATGGAGAGATGATTTGTTTGATTTATGGAATGAATTTAAAAGAGTGAGATTCCATTATTCAATTGATGCTTACGGGAAACAAAATGATTATATTCGTTATCCCTCAAATTGGAAACATCAAGAGGATGTTTTTTGGAAATTAGATAAAACTAATGATAAAATAGAAGTGACTATAGCTACTACTATTATGGCATTAAATATAGGTTATATACCAGAGTTAGTAAAATGGAAGGTCAACCAAAATTTCCAAAAAATAAACAAATGGCCACTAGGAGCCGGTGGAATTAATATGCACTTTGCATATTGGCCCCCGCAGTTAAATGTAAAAGTATTACCGAAAAATCTTAAGGAAAAAATTTCCAATAAATACCTTTATGAATTTTTTCCTTGGTTAATTGATAATTATGACAAATTTACAGGAGTGTCACAAGCAAACATAAATTTAGAGACATGGAAAAATGCTCCTTATGGCATTAAAAGATTTAATGGTATAATAAATTTTATGAATTCTGAAGATTGGAGTGAACGGTTACCTGAAACAAGAGAATGGATCGCTACAATAAATCAGCAAAGAGGGTGGACTTCTAAATTTGATAATATTTTTCCACTTTTAAAAGATTTATGACTTTTTGTAGCGCACCTTGGACCACAGTTCAAATAAAAAATACAGGAGAATTTTCTTATTGTTGTGTTAGTAGAGATCCTATTGGATGGCATTATAATGCAGATAGTTTGGTTAAAGGTAGGCAAGAAATATTACAAGGAAAAATTATCCAAGGATGTAAAACAGCTTGTTTTGATATAGGCAATCTGTTTGCAAGCCACAAAGATAACATGAATACCATGTGGCCGATAAAAAATAAAATTACAGCTGAATTAGATCCAAGGCAAGTAGAATATATTGACTTGAGAATTGGAAATGTTTGTAATTACACTTGTCTTATGTGTGGCGAACGTGACAGCCATCTTTGGGGAAAGATTAATAAAAATCCTAATCCACACGTGAGTTGGATGAGGGAACCTACTAAATTCAACAAGATAATGAATTTTATAAGTGATTGTGTAAATTTAAAATCTATTAGTTTGGCAGGAGGAGAGCCATTTTACAATAAAAAACAACTTTTTACACTTTTAGACAATATTCCTTGCACTTTAGATTTAAAATTTATCACAAATGTAAGTTTGTGTGATGATGAAATTATCCAGAAACTTAATCAATATAAAACTGGAAGATTACATTGTAGTATTGATGGAGTAAATTCGTGGAATGAAATACAAAGAGTAAAAAGTAATTGGAAAACTGTAGAAAAAAATATTTTAAAATTTAGTCAAGAACTACATAAAGATTGGATTATCAGGGTAGTCCCTACTTTTACTGTGATCAATACTTTAGGTTTATATGATTACTTAGAATGGTTTAATAAAAAATTACAGATGGTAAGACAAGAATGTTTATTTAATTATACAATCTGTACTCAACCAGATTACATGACATTGTATAATTTGCCTATGGCAATGCGAGAAAATGTAGTTAAAAAAATTCGTTCAAAAAATTATGATTCTCAAAAAAATATGCAGAATTTATGTAATGCAATATTGAAAGATATTAAGCCGCACAAAAATACAATAACAAAATTGATAAAATATTTAGATTATGCAGAAGATAAATTGCATGTTGATATTTACAATACTATTCCTTCTTTAATTGAATTGAAAGAAAAAATAGAAACATGACAAAACAAAAATTTTATCAATATTTAAAAAATATAGACATTTCTAAATACTGTATGGATACTATATGTCCGTTACCTTTTGTTCATGCTTTTTATAATGTTCGTGGAAGATACGCTCCATGTTGTAATGCTGATGTTGTAGGTAATTATTCAGTAGAGAATACCAGATGGAATACTTGGTTTTATGGCGCAGTAATGACGCAATTGCGTTCAGATCTTATCACTGGACAAAAAAATAATCTTTGTAAGAGATGTTGGATACAAGAAGAAAAAAATTTAGATAGTCCAAGATTAGGAGCTTTGCGTGAATATCATGATAATAAAAGAAATTTAAATATAACTAAAAATTTTTATGAAAATCCGCAGCCGATATTTTTTGATTTGAAAACAAGTAATTTTTGCAATTTAGCCTGTGTTATGTGTAATGGGAATTCAAGCACAAAAATATCTGATTTAGTAAGTGATTTACAAGATAAAAATATTCCATCTGCATGGCGAGTAAATAAAAGTTTTCAAAAAACTGTTGATGAAACTTTGAGTACATATATACAAAAAAATATTACAACATTGAAAGTGCTTAAATTTACAGGCGGAGAGCCTTTTTTGAATAAAGATTTTATAAAAATATTATCATTAGCTGCAAAATATAATCCAGATATATACATTGTAATTACTACAAATGGTACGGTCATCCATAAAGATTTTTTACCAATTTTAAAGAAGTTAAACAACACACAGATAAAATATAGTATAGACGGAATATCAAACATTTATGATTATATTCGTTGGCCTAGTAAATGGTTAACGTTTGAAAACACAATTTTATCAAGTATTGATAACTTACCAAACATAAAATTTAATATATCTTGTTTGGTAATGAATTTAAATATTGAGTGCCTACCAAATTTACGTTCGTGGTTTCACTACTATAAAAAAAAGTATAACAATTTAGAATTTATATATTTTGATACAAGTCTTAAACCAAGTAACAGTCCTTGGAGTGTAAATTTACTACCTTTAGCAGTACGTAATAAATTATTACACACATTTGTAAATGATGACCTTCAACTAAATTCAAATGATTATACTTGTGATATTAGTTTTTCGAATATAATTAAGTATGTAGAAAACATATTACCTGCTAGTGGCAATAAAAAAAATTTAAAAGATATCGTGTTAAATGAAATTAACAAGCAAGATTTGATAAGAGGATTTACATATAAAAATTGTTCACTACCTATTTTAAAGGAATATTTATATGATGAAGTATGAAAATAGATATGGGTTTTGTTATACTCCTGATCTTGATGTAGATGTGCTGGGGTGTTCTTTGAGTGGAGGAGCTGATAGTGCAATATTAACATATTTAATCGCAAAGGATATAATTGAATCAACTTCATATACCAGGATATTGCCATTTACGAGAGAAAGACCTTATCCTCAACCGTTTCCAAAAAATTGGAATATCTGGAGGTCTAGGTTGGTTATAGACAAAATTAATGAAATACTTGGAAAAAATGTATTTTTGTATCATTTCATAGATCCACAACCAAAAAATCAATTAGAAAAACAAACTTCTGAACAGGAAAAGGAGCATGTTAGGGATTTACACAGAAGATTAGAAGAAAACAGTGTTGGCACTTTTAAATTTGTATATGGAGTAACAGCTAATCCACCTGAAAAAGAGATGATAAAACATGATTTTTTAACAAAATGGAGGGTAATAGATAGAGATAAGATCAAAGATAAGCCAATGCCAAGTCGTCCATTTGATTGTGTTGATAAACGATTTGTTGCAGAATTATATAAACAAACTAATACACTGGAAACACTATTTCCCGTAACATATTCTTGCGAAGGTATGCATGATGTTACAGATAATTATAAAAATCATTGTGGAAAATGTTGGTGGTGTAAGGAAAGATACTGGGCATTTGGCAGATATGTATAAAGATTCTATAGATCGTTTTTTTTCTTTTGGTTGTAGTTTTACAAAATATAAATGGCCTACTTGGGCAGATATAATAGCGTATGATCTAAATTGCACTTATTACAATTTTGGAAAATCTGGAGCTGGTAACATGTACATCAGTAACATAATTGCACAAGCTGATAATTTTTTCCAATTTAATAAACATGATTTAGTGGTAATTTGTTGGACAAATGTGTTTAGAGAAGATAGATATACAAGCAAACAGGAATGGATTTTGCCAGGTAATTTAAGCACACAACAGATTTACGATAGAAAGTTTGTTCGAAAATATAATTCTATAGAACATTGTTTGTTACGAGATTATGCACAAATTTATTTTGTGTATCAGCTATTAAAAAGCAAAACAAATTTACAATTTCTTTGTATGATTAATCCTTTTGATATTTTTGATCAATTTGATAATACTATTGTAGTAAACAAAAAATTAGATGTTTTAAAAAACACATATAGTAGTATAATTGATATTATGCCTAAAGATTATTATGCATATTTATGGAATAATAATTTAGAAAATAAAAAAGCGGATTGCAAAAAAATTCATAAGTACTTTGATGATTGTCATCCGACACCAAATGAACATTTAAAATATATTCAACACGTAAGTAATTATAATTTTTCTAAATCAATTGAAAAAATTAAAGCCATTAATAATAATATGGAAGAACAAATAAAAGATATTTATAATATAACACAATCAAAGGACAAATATATTTATAATTTTGGCTCTGCATGGTTAGAATCTTTTACAAATGCAACCAAATTGGTTGAATCACATGATATTCCTATACAAATAATATGTTAAAAATTACTCCAATGCAACCTAGACAAAAATGGCCAACACAGCATGAGAATGAACTATCTACATATTTAGAAAAATCATCAGTTGTAAATAATTTTCTTACAGATAAAGAGTTAGACACAATTTTTATTGATTTATTTAGAACATTTTCTCGATATCGACACTATAATGGGGGTACATTGAAATTTGAAAAGTTTGATACAGATAAATATACAGAAATTTTATATCCAAAGTTAAAATTATTGTATCCTTGGTTAAATGAAAATCAATATTATTTAAGTGGAAATGGATATATTACTGCAACAAATTATGCATTACACATGGATAGCTGTAATCCATCTTTATATTTTGATTGTAATCAATTATCAGTAAAAAGTTTCATTTTGCCATTATTTGTATGTAAATCCCAAACAACTCCACATGCTGAAATTGTATTTTTTAGAAACAGATTGTTTGGATGGGAGTGTAACTTTAGTAATCAGGTTAACGATGTAAAAATGACTTATCAAAAAAATGTTGATAATTACAATATATTGCCTTGGGTTGATGAATTTGGTAAACAAATTGAATTAGATGTCAATAATATTACGGATGAGATTTATAACAAACGCTTATGTCATTTACCGAGAGATACATATAATGGAATGATTATAGAAAACATTTTGCCATTTATTCCAGGGAGCATAATTTTATTTGATCCGTATCAACCACATGTTACAGGAAATAATAAATATAGCAACACAAAATTAAAAGGCGGGATACGATTTAATATTACAAAGAAATTTTCCTAATGGAAAAATTAAGTTGGTCTAATTACGATTTTACAAAAATACCTTTTGATGATATAGTTTCTTTTGGGCAAAGGACTTTGAAATACAGAGATTTATTTACGGTCAGTTGGTTGTTAGGTAGATATTGTAATTATCGTTGCACATATTGTTGGCCTTATGCCAGATCCAACACTAAAGATCATCGTCCTACAGAGTTATGTTTAAAAACTATAGACGAAATCAAACGTCAAGCAAGACAAAACGGATATAATTCGTTCCATTTTTCTCTCTCAGGTGGTGAACCAACATTTCATCCTGGTTATTTGGATATATTAAAATATTTGGCAGATGATGTATCCAGCACTAACTTTACGTCTATACATATGACAAGTAATTGTTCCAGACCCATAAAATGGTTCAAACAATATATTGGACATTCAAAAAAATTTCATAGAGCCAGTATTACCGCAAGTTTACATACTGAGCATATTCGAACTAAAGAACAAATGCAAAATTTTGCAGATAAATTAAATTTATGTCAAGAGTATGATGTTGAAATTACAATAAATCAAGTAATGGTGCCAGACTGGTTTGACAGAGATTGGGAAAATGCACTTTTTTTCCATGAACAAGGAATAAATGTAACGCTAAAACCTCAAAGTGATCCTACAGCAAGTCGTGTAGTTGATGGTTATACAGATGATCAATTAAAAAAATTGTGGAATGGTATGCCGCAGCGTGCCTATACAGAAAGTAAGCGGAAATGGCAAGCAAGGCCAAAACCTAAATTTGCATTGCATCCAGGTAGTATGTTAAAAAATGATGCGTCAGTGCCTTTGCATATGCAGGTTGAATTTGAAGATTCTAATGGAAAAAAATGGTATATTGATCAAGCAGAGAGGTTAAATGCATTTAATTTTAATAAATTTAAAGGCTGGACATGTAATGCAGGATATCAAGGTATAATTATTAGAGAACCTGATGGAAGTATAAAACGTAGTTACAGTTGTCATGATGCACCGTTAGGTAATATTGAAACTGGCTTTAAGATATTAGAAAAACCACGAATTTGCATAACTGAAAGTTGTGTGTCTAGTGCTGATTCAAAAATTCCTAAGGAAAAAAATGGAATTAATAAAAGTAATTAATTATAATATAGATATAAATCAATTGTTAAAAATTGTAAATAGCTATGTGTACAAGGATTTACCGTTGAGAATGGATGGTTTTAGCGTCCAAACGAGATTAAATGTGCTAGATCCTTGGAATTTAATTGATGGTTTAGAAAGTTTGAAATTATACCCTAAAGGTACTGTTGAGCAGGATTTTAAATTTCTCAATCAAATTTTTAAAAACACTATAATTGAAAAAATTGTTTGTGATTTAAATTTGTTTAGAACTAGGGTTATGGTTAAAAACCAAAAAACTTGTTATTCTTTCCATCAAGATGGTACTTGGCGAGTACACATTCCTATCATTACAGATCCACAATGTGTTTTTTATTTTCCTGAACATGGCCAAAGATTTCATTTGGAAGTTGGAAAAGTTTACAAGATAAATACAACAGAAACACATACATTTATTAATGGATCGAAACAGCAAAGAATTCATTTAATAGGATGTGTAAATAGCTAGGGATGTTTACACAGATGATAGATAACTTATTTGATACAAGACATACTGTTAGATTATTTTTAGATAATGTTGTTAGAGAGGAACATACAAATCTAATTGTTGAGGCAGCTATGAAAGCTCCTAGTAAAAATTGCCTAAATCCATATAATATAATGGTTATTACCGACACTGAAGACGGTAAGAAATTTAAAAAACATCTGTGTGAAAATGTTTGTGTATGTACATGGAATATTGATAAAGATAAACAAGTAAATTCTTACGACTTCGATCGGTCGTATATTACCACACCGAAAATTAAAAATGTTCAACAACTTAAACAACTAGAAGCTCCCTTAGTGCTTGCATTTGTAGGACAATGGATAGCAGATAGTAATAAAAAAGATTTATTTTTCACTACTAGAGATCAAATGGATAGATATACTCTTGAAAATTTGGTGAAAAATAATCGTATTGCATTATTAACAACCGTAATAAGAGATTGCATGTTATCTTGTAGTTGGGCACAGTTGAAAGCTCAAGAATTAGGATATGATACTGCATTTGTAGGTATTGGTGGAATACATGATAATAATTTAGTAAATAATAATGGCAATATTTACTTAAATGATAATGAAAACATTATTATATTATTATGTATTGGTAAAGAAGATAAAACAAGATGGACAGGCGTAAGATGTCAGGAAACAAAAAGAAGAATATTAAATGAAGAAATTACAGAAGTGCACTTTTACGAAAAAAGAAGACCAGGTCAAGCAAAAAGTCATGGAAGTCCTGTATCTAAAATAATTACAATTTAAATTAATAAACTATGCATCCACGAAATCACAGCACAAATAGATTTAGTTTGTTTGAAAAATTTGCTGGAAATTATACAAATAAAAAAATATTAGATTATGGAGGAAACAGGGGAAATTTATTGTATTTTAGTCAAGGTAAAATTAAACAAGAAAATTATACGTGTATTGATGTAGAAAAAGAAGCAATACAACAAGGAAAAATTGAATTTCCAAATGCTCATTTTATACACTATAATCGTTTTAGTCCTATGTATAATGAAGGCAATATAAATGAGCCTTTTCCTATATTAGAAGAAAAATTTGACATTTGTTTTGCATACAGCGTATTTACACATACTGATTTTTTTACTTTTCAGCAAACAATAAATTATTTACAAAATTTATCTAAAAAGATAATATTATCTTTTGTATCTAATGATAATGTTAAAATAAAAAAATGGGTTTTTGATAAAAGATATAAAGATTATGGTTACTGTACAGGACTTAATATAGATTGTGATTATTTTTACTTAATTGATAATGACAGAATTTCTATATCAGAATTATGTTATAATGAAATAAGTAAACATTTTTTTTCTTTTTATGAAATTTCATTTTTGCGTAAAACTTTTAATTGTGATATTTTTGTAAACAATAGTAATCAAGATTTTTTATTATTTGATTAGTTATGTTATTAAAGATAAACTCTTACAATTAACTATATTTTTAAGTGTTTGATAATACATCTTCTATTATTAATTTTGTTTTGTGATATGACAAATCCATAACACTTAATTTGAATAGTATTCTATCTTCAGGAGATGGATGGCTAACTCCGTGATGTGATTGGGTATTTATAAGAGCATATTTGTAAATAAATTCTTTTTCTCGAAAGTTTATAGGTGCATTCTCATAGGATAATATAAAATTCAAAGAACATAGTGTTCCATTGTCTACGTGTTGTTTTAATAATGTATTTTTATTTAACAAGTAAAATCTAGGACGAACATCAAATTTTTCAAGTCTAAAAAATTTAATTAATTCTTTTGCATATGGAAAATCATGTTTTACCATTTTCCAATTATTAAAAGATGCTCTCGGTCTATGATCAGAGTAATCAACAGCATTCTCTTTAACACTATTGTATTCATTGAGTAAGATAGAAGTATTAATTGGTACAGAAAAGCTCAACAGGTAATCGTTGTTATGAAACATCATATAAATATTTATATGCTTAATAATTTAGGGTTGAAAACTAGAATTTTACAATATATATTTTTCATTTCTACTGTTATAGGATGCTTTGTTTTGTCCTACGAATGGATATTATTTGCATTAATAATGTATGTGATATTAGTCACTTTAGGTGGCAATGTAGGGCTCCACAGGTACTACGGACATAATACATTTACGACAAGTCAACTCTGGGAAAAAGTTTTAGCGTTTTTCTCTCATTATATTGGTGTAGGTAGCGTAATTTCATGGGTCGGACAACATAGATATCATCATCTTTATGCTGATACAGACAAGGATATTCACAGCCCCCATACTAATAATATATGGAGAATTGTGTTTGGATTATGGAAAGTGCCTATTAGAAAAGCAATGATTATAAAAGAATTACGAAATGATACTTTGCGATTTTATCATTATAATTATTTTATGATGCATGGTATCATCATAAGTGCTTATTTATTTATAGATTTGTCGTTTGGTAGTTATTTTTTCTTTAGCTTATATGCAATACCAAACTTTTTATGTTTAATGAGTGGATATATCTTGTCCTTTGTAACTCATACACATGGATATAGAACTTACAACACAAATGATAAATCTACAAATAGCTGGATAGCGAATATTCTTACTATTGGTGAAGGGTGGCACAATAATCATCATCAATATCCAAATAATTGGAATACAAAAGAAAAACCGTGGGAATGGGATTTTCCTGCGTTTGTTATAAAACAGATAAAAGTATGATTATTGATAAACAATATTTTAATGACGATGTAATAATAAATGAACTTATGCATGGTGATGGATTAGTTCACATCAAACAAGTTTTCCCACAAGATGTTATTGCTGATTATAGAAACACTATACAAACAGAATCAATAGATTTATACAATTCTGGTGTAGGCAATAAAAGACAGCGTATTAATTTTTCAAGGTTAATACAGTTAGATGAAAAAATTTGGCATATTGTACAATCTGATTACATAGATAAAGTTGCTAAGAAGTGGCTAGGTGGTGGATATCATTTAGGATCAATGACATCACTAACACTGATGCCAGGTTATATAACACAAGAACCTCATTTAGATTATCCGTATCTAGCTTTGCGATATAAGGATAGATGGTCATCTATGGCAAATACATCTTTTCCTCTGAATTTACAAGCTATTGTGTGTTTAACAGAATTTACACAAGAAAATGGTGGCACGTTATATTATCCAGGATCGCAAAAGAAATGTCAATATCCTGATATAACATTTTGGGATAATTGTAAGCAAATAATATCTGAGCCAGGTGATTTAGTTTTATATTTTGGAGCTATGTGGCATGCTGGAGCAGCAAATAAAACCAATGTTCCAAGATCTGGATTTTTCTTACAACTCTTGCCTAGATTTATAACGCAATTAGAAGACTTAAAATTATCATTGCCAAAAGAGTTTTATAATAATTTATCTGAATATGATAAAGAAAGGTTAGAGCCTGTAACACCTAAAGTTGTTCCACCACCGTGTCCATTACTAGATAAAGGTAAAACAGATTATGCCGTTGAATATACAGGTTTACAACAATTCACTCAATAATGATTTATTGGATCAATTTAGGTTTTCAGTTTTATTTGAAGATTGTGTAGGTTTTGATCATCGAGCATATAAAGATATGTCGTATACATATAGTATGATGCCAAACGATCATAATACATTTGAAGATGGTTATAGATTTTCTGCAGCAAAATTTTTAAAAACAAAATTCCATCATATTTTAGCAGTTTTAGATAATGATAAAATTGTTGCTTTTAGCGGAGCAATTGAACACGGCCGTTACATAAAATTTGGCGTATTTCATTATATACTCAAATCACATCGATTAGATAAAAATATTCGTATGTGTATGTGGCGTGATAATGGATTAGTTGATAAACATAAAAGTATAGCTACTAATTTAGGAAAAGCTGGATTATTTTTTACAATTTTTGCTCATAGTAAAAAGATGCAAGCATTTGTTAAAAATATAAAAGGTAAGAAAAGGCACAATGAATCACATTCGTCTATTAATTTGTCTTTGGTAAAATATTATGACAAGGTTAAATATCAGAATGTTCAGCAAAGTTTGTTTTATATTCCTTTAGATAGTTCTTTTGATATTAACGAATTAAAGAACAGTTTATGAATATTAGAAAAGAGTATAAAGGAAGTAATTTTGTAAAACATGGAAATTATGCAGTTGAAACTCATGATAATCAATTTTTTAAGATATACAAAAATTTAAGTATTTATAAAGATGCAGTGTTCAGATATGAATTGGCCGCTAGTTGGAATAGTGATATATTCAAAGTTCCACAAATGTATGAGTCAAAGATATGTAATAATTTAGGATATATTGAGTTAGAGTTTATAAAATATAATGAAATAAGTTTAATAGATTCTATATACTTTTTTAACGATGTTTATCAATTTATTACGCAGATTCAAGTGGCAGATACGCGATTAGAAAAATATGAGATGCAACATGAGTATATGGATTTATTTGAAAATAACGATATCATATTATCTCATGGAGATTTGCAATATATGAATGTAATTGGAAATTATGTAGTTGATTGGGACAACTTATCTTATAAGCCTTTAAAATTAGAAATAGCCACAATATGTTTTATATATCTGTCTATGGTATTAGCAAGAACAAATGAATTTCAAAGCGCCATTTTAAATGTTAAAAAATTGTTTGGTGTAAATGCTTTACAAGATGCTTATACATTAGGAATGAAAAAACGGTTAATATCAGTTTTACCAAGCAAAGTAACATCTTTCACACAATGTTGTGATAAAATCAATGAATTTATTATACACACCAATTGATATTCAAACTCCAAAAATCAATGAAGATTTATTGCAGTTTTATATGGATAAAAATGCAAAACTTCATTACACAGGATTATGGTATTATTGGACTATTTGCGCTAAAAATATTTACGAGTCTTCAATAGAAGAATATAATGCTAATTGGAATAATAGATATAATAGCAAAGTAAGTGTTGAATGGCATCCTAATATTTCTAATGTATCTAATGTTAAAAGTACATTACAGTTGTTGCCTTTTGAAAAAATCACTCATGTAAATATTCTAAGACAAATTAAAGATGTGCCGTTACACTATGATGTTCATGAGTATGAAAATAGCATACCAAATCAAATGTGTTATAAATGGCTTGTTATTTCTAACTCGTTCGATAGCTTTTATGTAGAACCAAAACAATATATAAAATTACCAAATAAAAATAAGATATTTGCTATTAAAGAATCACAAGTTAAGCATGGTGCAACACTTAGTGATCCTAAAAAATTAATAATAAGTATATTTGGACTTTATAATGACAAGCATAATGCATTAATACGTAAGTCCCAAGAAAAATTTAAAGATTATGCAATTACAGGATAAACTAGTAAAAAATGATATTTTTGGATATGGTTCGTACGAATCTATGCCAGTAACAACTAATTTAGGATTTCCAAAAAATTATCCTAATGTTGTCAGATTAAATGAAGTTGATTGTGTTCCGCAATTGCACACCGAAGCATTATATCATATTGAGCAAATTGGACGGAATTATGTTAAAAAAAGAATCCAAGTTTTACCGGATAATTTAGAATCAGATGATATATGGACAGTTTTAAAAGAGGTAGGATTTAAAAAAGGTCACTATCAAGGTTATGGATTGCGCAAAGAAGGCACTAATGATTTGCTAGATATAATACAACCTGTTACAAGAGAGTTTTTTGAAAATTTTAGTGTAGGATGCTTTAGGCATCAATATGCAACTGCTTATTTAGGTTGGAATACAAAATATCATATTGATCACGATAGATATACACTGCACGGCTTTAGATGTATGGTTCCATTAAATGAATCAGTTCATATTGTATTTTATGAAGCAGGTAAGAATAGTTTATATAGACTTTATGCAGGTTATGCCTACTTTGTAAATATTGGCACTTACCATAGAGCATTTCATTATTCAGATGTTGATAGAATTAATTTAATGTTTCAAATGGATTCTGACAAATTGATATTTAAAGGGGTTACGCATGATCCAATAAGTTGGAATGGAATACCTGATGAATACAAAAATTATAATGTGTTCTCAGATATTATGAAATATTAAATAATGAATATTTTTTTGAGAGTGGATTTGTGTGATGATCTAAATGAAGTTCTCTGCTAAAAGTGATAAAGTAACTTAAAAATATGTTATTTACTGGTCTCTTATTGGCATGTGAAAATCCATTAATTAAACCTGCCCCATGGAATGCAAATATTATTCCCGGACTTATAATGCTTAGTAATAAGTAAGGATTGATAGTGTAAGCAATGACACATAATAAAATATGCAGTTCGTTATAATGTTTGTGTGTCCAACTAAAGCCTTTTCTTCTTATCAAATCTTTTACCATAATTTTATTTTTTGGACTTGACTTAAATAAACCAAGATAAACTTTTAATAATACATTATGGTCTACACTCTGTGGATCTCTTTCTGTGTCTGTGTAAGTATGATGTTGCCGATGTATGTTGCACCAACCAACAGCCGAACCTTGGCATAGTAGTACTGAACATAAATTCCAAATGATATCAAACTTGTTATTAGGTTTGTACAATTGATGACTTAATCCTTTGTGCATTATTTCTTCTGATATTACTCTTATAAAAAATATACCAGACATAATAAAAAACAAAAGTTGATAAGATCCAATTAGGTAGAAGCCATATAGAAATAGAATATGATGGCACGCTATAAAGAGTTTTGTGATAAGCATTCTTGACTGTCTAAACTTAAAATTAAATGATTCCGTTCTGTGTCCCCGCCATTTATAGCATAATGTTTTACTCCAGGATTTATAAACCAAATACTGCCATCTACAGGGATATTTATTTTAGTTTCTAATCCATATTTATCCCAACCACCATTTACACAATCATTATTAGTTTCAAAAGCAATGTGTAAGCGTACACCATATAATGTATCATAATCAATGTGCGGCTTTACTTCAGAATGAGGTGATAATTTTGCAAAACGTGTTCTATGAACTTTGTCATCAAACAATTTGAATAAATCTCTAAATGAGTCTGGCACATCGTTTTTTATTTTTCTAAACCAACGCTCATCTGCTTCTTTATTCTTTTTGGCAATTCTGTGATCCCATACAGAGTTACTTTTTTCTTTTCGTTGATCTAGTGTATATGATTCGTCAAATTCTGTGAGTGATAATTGCTGGTAACTAGTTTTCTTCCAATTTAAGTCGCATACACAATCTACGTTATCTAATTCTTCTTCTTTAAAAAACATTTTAGGTAGCCGTGTATGTGTCTCACAAAGTGATGCATATTCACTGCCTAACCCATCCCAAGTTTTTCCTTTGGAAAATTCTTCTGAGTCTCTTCTGAGTTTGTCGATGTCAACTCTGACATTATCCAATCGTTGAATAACTGGTAAGTTCCAACGACTTCGCCATTTTTGCATTTACAATTCCAGTATATAAAAGGTACTGAGCTAATTGACTTTGCCCAGTATTGTGGTCTTATCATGTATAAACTTTTCTATAATCCATCCAGTGATATCATATTTATGTAGTCTAAATATTCTAGCATCTTTATGATGTTCTAAATGATATGATTCACCAAACGTAACAATAGCCAAAAAAGGAATAGTTCTAGGTTTATAGTCTTTATGACATGAACTTAATACTAATGTTCCAAAAAATAAAGTGAGACCTGCTGGAGCTAAAAAAGCACTGATTACATATAATGGATTCAAAAAAGCTAATAACGTGGCATACGCTATTATAATACCAAAGTAATACCTATGTTGAAATATGTAAAATTTATTTCTCATCAAATCGACGGCATTTTTTCCATTTATTTTAGAAAATGCTGTTTTAAATTGCACTCTAACCCATCCCAAATTATCAGGACTGTGAGGATCTTTTGCAGAATCAGAATATTTATGATGCTGTCTATGCATAGCTACCCAGGTAATAGCACTTCCAGTTAATGCTAATCCACCTAATGTAGTGCCTATATATTCTATTAGTTTATTACATGTAAAGGAACGATGGCTAAGCAATCTATGATAGGTCATAGACATACCTATTGCATTCATGAAAAAATATATTAGTATTGCTAAAATGTAATGATGTATATCATTTATCAAGAATAATGGTAAAAGTGAAAGATATGCAATGATTTGTAATACAAATATAATGTATTGCATATTAATACATGTTATGCCATCCGGCTGTCGTGTTGGCACTACCACCACCTGCAAGTCCTGTATCAAGCACATACACCTGCATCTTTTTTGTATCCTGTAAAAACACCATTGCCCCTTCTATAGGTGTTGTTATTGCAGCATCACGTGTAGTAGCGTTAGTAAATACTCCAGGACGTAGATAATTAGTAAATACACCTTCACCTTGTATATCTAATGTATAAGACGGATGTCTAGTACCAACACCAAATTTCTTCTCCTCAAATGCCATTGAATGTTCATTGTCAAATACACCGTTTTCATTACTTGAGAAGACAATTCTCTTTCCAGTACCTAGCACATAACCATAATTAGAGATTGCTTGACTACTTGCATTAATTGCTTTAAATGTTATACCACCGTGTACATGGCTAACTCTAGTAGTCGGATCTGGTGATTCTCGAAAACAATTTATAACTGGTTCATGGTTATTATCAGTACCAGAGTCTATAGAAGTAATGTTTATATGCCTATGTCCAGATTGAGTAGATTTAAAATTAGTTGCTTCAGTAGTGGATGCAATTTCGGTTACTGTGATTTTACTAGCTGTGATAGTGTTGCGTAGACCGTCTACAATTAAAGTACTATCGTCACCGAATACCGACCCTCTAAAATCACCATCTAGGAATTCACCTTGTTGCACAACATCGCCTGCGATCCATTTGTTTGTTCCGCTATCCCATACCAAGGCTTGTAGATTTTGTGGTGAACCAGCATTTACATCTGTCAAGGTGT